>JAESGR010000076.1_pt1 | contig 284936 bp, 237 predicted proteins | sample 9269771 | NCBI WGS metagenome assembly JAESGR01 (sample SAMN15739572, study PRJNA653492) | algae metagenome | isolation source: Chroococcus sp. CMT-3BRIN-NPC107 and co-occurring heterotrophs from well... | place: USA: Clark Mountains Wilderness, California | collected 2010-04-18
ACCACCGGCGGAAAACCAAATGCCGGGGCGTCGCAGTATTCACTTCATGAAGCCTTCGCCGCCGGGGGATACCGGCACGAAGGCTTCCGAAACCTTCTGTTGAACCTCTATTCACTTGTCAAAGAACGACCTGATTGCTCAGGCCCGCCAAACGCGGGAGAGACAGTCGACTGACAGTTCAGCCAGCGGACTCGCTCGAGTTCGACTTATCGTTCGATCACCGGGGACGCCGGCGACCTGAGTTTTTCAGGAGAACCGGACTACCGCGAAGGGATGAACGAATCGTAGCAGATCAAACTTGCGTTACCTCGTTTCAACTCTCTTCTTACGATCGGCGGCCCGTTGCGGTTCGTCGACTTTTCTCACCGCTTCGGATCGCGTCGTTCGCGTCAGCAGCGTTGAGGTGGGGGAGTATATGACGTCTCGAACGACCGTCAAGAGGTGACTAAGGAAATTTTTTATCGCCGTCGCCGGAGCATCTCAACCGGCAGGAAGTGCACCTTTCTGTCACCCGCCGAGTCCGATGACTCGGGCGTGCACCCCTTCGCACAACAGTTCCCCACCCGGCTCTTCTTGCCCAAGAGCGTCCGCAGGGCGTTGCGCAACACGATCGCGACGCATCCGCCGACGAGCAACAGGACGAGAAGGTGTTGGAGCCAGAGGGGCATCATAGGTCGTGAAAGAACTGGTCGACCGGGATCGTCGAGCCGGGCTTAGCCAACAACTCATTCACGCCCCCCTTCGCCACAACGGTGGGGGGAGGGTAGCGAAATCCCTGCGGAGCGGTCGGGTCAGCAACGGAGTTCCGGTAAACTTCGACGCAGCGGTTGTTGACGTCGATGATCCAGTACTCCGGCACCCGAGCGGCCGCGTAATCCAGCGCCTTTTCTCGATCGATCGCCAGCGAGCTGTCCGCGACCTCGACCACGAGCACAGCCTCGCACGGGTGGGGAACCCTCAGCCCCTGCGCTTCCGTGCACACCAGCCCGTCCGGCTCGGGCATGGAGGGGCCGGGAGTGTCGAACAGGAGTTGGATCCGGACTTTGAAGCCCTGGCGAATGCCGAAGGCGAGGTGCAACACGTCGGTCAGCTCGGTGACGGCGAACGCGTGGGGGTGGTATTGCGGGGACGTCTCGATCAGTTCCCCGCGAAAGAGATACACCCGCTGACCCTGGAACGCACCGCGCTCGACGAGGTCGTTGTACTCGCGCTTGGTCCACCGTTTTACGCGAGGCGGCGGAGGTTGCAGGTCGGTGACGCCCATCGCTCAAGTATACCCGCCTATGCCACGAAGTGCCGGCCGACCTGGTAGATCGCCAGCGCGACCACGTACGCCAGCGCGTTCATGTACAGCAGCATGAGGATCGGCCACCGCCACCCGCCCGTCTCGCGGCGGACGATGGCTAGCGTGCTCATGCACTGCATTGCCAGGACGAACCAAACCAAAAGGCTCGTTGCGACCAAGGGCGTCCAGATCGGCTTGCCGTCCGGCCGCACGTCAGCCTTCATCGCGGCCCGGAGGTTGGCCGGTTCGTCGTCGCCGGGGTCACCGACGCTGTAGACGATGCCCATCGTGCTGACGAAGACCTCGCGGGCGCCGAAGGCGCCGAGCAGGCCGACGCCCATCTTCCAGTCGTAGCCGAGCGGACGGATGGCCGGTTCCATGGCATGGCCTATCCGTCCGGCGATGGACTGGCGGAGCTGCTCGCCGGCGACCGCCTTCTCGGCCGCCTCGGTTTCCGCCTTCGCAAGTTCGTCCGCCGGCAGCGGCTGCCCGCCCGCCTGCGTCTGAGCCTTGTACTCGGCATGGAAAGCCGCTTTGGCCTGGTCACTGACACTTGCCTCCCGCTCCGGCGCCATTCGCGGGTAGTTCATCATCGCCCACAGGATCACGCTCAGGCAGAAGATGATCGTCCCCGCCTTCACGAGGAATGCCCAGGTGTTCGTGAACACGTGCCGGGCGATCTGCGACGGCTGGGGCACCTTGTACGTCGGAAGTTCGAGGATGAAGGCGGCTTGCGCCCCCTTCCGCTTGAACAGCCACGCCGTTCCCGCGGCCGCCACGATGCCGAGCGTGTAGAGGGCCAGCATAATCCCCGCCTGCGCCGCCGCCCCCGCGCCGGCGAAGAACGCGCCGATCAGCAGCGTGTAGACGGGCAGCCGCGCGCTGCAGCTCATGAACGGCGCGACGAATATTGTCGCCATTCGGCTCTTGCGGTCCTCGATCGTCCGCGTCGCCATGATCCCGGGGATCGCGCAGGCGAAGCTCGACAGCATCGGGATGAAGCTCTTGCCGTGCAGCCCGACCTTGGCGAGCAGCCGGTCCATCAGGAACGCTGCCCGTGCCAAATAGCCGCTGTCCTCCAGCACGGCGAGGAAGAAGAAGAGAATCGCAATCTGCGGGATGAAGACGACCACCGCGCCGACGCCGGCGAAGATCCCGTCCGTAATCAGCGCTTTGAGCGGCCCGTCGGGCATCTCCCAGAACCGGTTCTTGACCACTGCTTCCCCGACCCACGCCACGGCCGCCTCGATCCCGCCCATGATCGGCTCGGCCAGTGAGAAGATCGTGACGAAGAGCGCCGCCATGATCAGCGCGAAGATCGCCAGGCCCCACACCTTGTGGATCAGGATCGCGTCGACGCGGTCGGTCAGGTGGCGCTTGCGTGGTGACTCGTATGGGAGCGTTTTGTCGTTCGACGGCGCGCCCATGGCCGCCAATTCGTCGACCGGCGCCGTAACGCGTCCGGCGACGGTCTCGATCCAACGGTAGTGCGCTTCGATGTCCGCCTGCATCGGGTCGATGCCGAGGTTGAGCAGCCGCCCGCGCGACGACGACAGCAGCGACCGCACCGGGTCGTGCGACGCGACTGGCGTCAAGTCGCCGGCATTGTCGCCGATCAACAGCCGCTCTGCGATCGCCTGGTAGCGGTCGAGGTGGCGGGTGGAGTCGTCGGTGCAGATCCAGGCGCGCGGCGGGGCGGGTTGTCCGAGTTTCACTTCCGAGGACCCAGCCGCTGAAGCGGCCTCGCCGGCGTCGATCGTCGCCAAACCCTGCCCGACGGTCAGCAGCTCGTCTTTGAAAGGCTGGGGCAGCGGGAAGTTCGGCAGCGGCGCGACGCGCGCCCGCGCGACGGCGGCCTTTAATTCTTCAATCCCCTCGCGCTTGTGTCCGACGACCGGGACGACCGGGACGCCCAGTTCCTTTTCGAGCAGTTCGGGCGACACGTCGAGGCCGCGGCGGGCGGCGACGTCTGTCATGTTCAGCGCGACCACCATCGGCCGGCCGAGCTCGATCAACTGGCTGACCAAGTACAGGTTGCGCTGGAGGTTCGAGGCGTCGACGACGACGATCACGACGTCCGGGGCGGGCGTGTCCGGGCGCAGACCACGCAGGACCTCCATCGCCACGTGCTCGTCGGGCGAGCGGCTGATCAGGCTGTACGTGCCGGGCAGGTCGATCACGGTCACCTGCCGGCCGTCGGGCAGCGTCACGCGGCCGGTCTTCTTCTCGACGGTGACCCCGGGATAGTTGGCGACCTTTTGCCGAAGACCTGTCAGGGCGTTGAAGATCGTGGTCTTGCCGCAGTTCGGGTTGCCCGCGAGCGCGAGCGTCATCGTCCCCGCATGGTGTGGTGGGGACGCGAGGGAGACGGTGCTGTCGCAGTGGGTAGACATCGGCGGTCGGTAAAATGAGCGAAGACGTGACACGTGACGCGGACGACTGACGCCGGCGGTCACGGTTCACGTCTTCACGTGTTAACGGTCTGGAAATGGATGGCGCTCGTCACGCGCGGGGCGTCACTTGGACGAATCGGGCCTGTTCTTCGCGAAGAGACAGGGAGTAACCGCGGAGGCGGAACTCGATCGGGTCGCCGAGCGGCGCCCGGCGGACGACTTCGACGCTCGCGCCGTTGCAGAAGCCCATCTCCAGCAGCCGGCGTCGCACCTCGGTGTCGCCTCCGACGGAGACGACGCAACCGCTGCACCCGATGCCCAAATGGTTCAGGCCGCAGGCGTCGGTCGGGCCGGTGTGGTTGCAAACCGGGAGGTCACAGGCTTTCTGCATAAGCGGTCGCTCCGAACAGGGATACCCCGGACTTCACGATGCGTTGGCGTGGCAGTATAGCGGGATGAGACTGAGTTTCAACGCAATTCCTGCGGTAGCGCGGCCCCAGACCGCGTGGCCAAACATCCGATAGGCGGCTCGATTAAAGCAGTGGAGGACAGAAGCTTAAGTAGCCCCCTGCGCGCAGTCGCTCGTCGACGCTCGGTCACCTGCGTCTCAGTACCAATTGATCTAAAACTGCCGCAGGAACCGCAGGTCGTTCTCGATAAGCATGCGGATGTCAGGGATCGCGTACTTACGCATCGCGATCCGCTCGATGCCGAAGCCGAACGCCCAGCCCGAGTATTCGCTGGCGTCCAACCCCTGTTTTTCCAGAACCTTAAGGACATTCGGGTGCACCATCCCGCACCCGCCCAGCTCGATCCACTTCTGCTTGTCCGGGAACCAGACGTCCACCTCGGCCGACGGTTCGGTGAACGGGAAGAAGCTCGGCCGAAACCGTACCTGCGTATCCGCACCGAAATAGGCGTGCACGAACTGCAAGATCGTGCTCTTCAGGTCAACCATCGTCACGTTTCGGTCGACCACGAGCGCTTCGAGTTGGTGGAACATCGGCAGGTGCGTCGCGTCCATCGTGTCCGGACGATAGACCTTCCCCGGGATCACCACCCGGATCGGCGGCGCCTGCTTCTCCATCACGCGGATCTGAACGGTGCTGGTCTGGGTGCGAAGGAGGAGCGCCGAGTCCTGTGCCTTGAGGCCCGAGTTCTCCCCCCCGGTCAGGTAGAAGTTGTCGTTCGGGTCGCGCGCCGGGTGGCTGGCCGGGATGTTCAGGGCCACGAAGTTGTGGAAGTCGTCTTCGACCTCCGGCCCCGCCGCGACGGTGAACCCCATCCGCCCGAACAGCTCGACCAGTTCGTCGGTCACCTGCGTCATCACGTGCGTGCGTCCGACCTCTGGCTTTCGCCCCGGCTCGGTGACGTCGAGGTAGTCCTTGTTCGCGGAAACGTCCGACGCCAGCGCGGCCTTGCGCTCCTCGAACGCTGCCTCGACCTCCTTCTTGACCGGGTTGACGCGCTGGCCGACGGTTTTCTTGTCCGGCCCCTGCGCCTGCGCGATCAGGTCGTTGAGCGTCTTCACCTCCCCTTTCGTGCCGAGGTACTTGATCCGCCAAGGCTCGAGTTGGGCGGCGGTGGTGACGCCGGCGAGGTCGGCGAGGGCGCGCTGGCGGACGTCGTCAATCTTGTTCAGGATGTCTTGCATGGGTCGGTCGATCGGGCTGCCTGCCTGTGGCGGCGAGTCGGGGGTTGCTGGTGCTCCTCAATCGCGGTCGATACAGTATTCTGTGATCGGGGGCGACTTAATCAAGCTGGCGGGAGGACGCGGGATGGATCTATCAAAGCTGCCGAAGCTGTCGCAGACGCCGCCGCCACCGCCGCAGTACCAGACGGACACCGCCGCGCCGCCTGACGGACTGCCCCGCCCTGCCGCCGCTGGCGTCGAACTGTTCTGCCGGTGCGGTGCACCGATCAACCCCGGCACGAACTTCTGCTCGAACTGCGGCGCGAGCTACCACGAGGCCGTCGGCGGCCGCGGAGCGGGCACCCCCACTTACCGCGCCCGGGACGATGACGCGGCGATGATTGGCGGCGCGGAGGCGTGGCTGAGCATCGCGATGGCCGCGATCCTGTTCTTCCTCGCGCCCAACGCCTGGCGGTACCACTTCAAGCCGGCGTCGTTCACCAACACCTACTCCGACGCCGCCGGGAACCCGATGGCGTACACCGCCACGGAGTTCTACTGGGTCGACCTCGGCCTCGCCGCGTTCACGGCCGTGCTGCTGATCGAGGGCCTGGTGCTCCTGTTCGGCCGCCGCGTACCCGCCCTGCTGGCGATCGCCCTCGCGCTGACCGTCGCCGCGACCGCGCTCAACGTCTACGTCCTCGCCCGCTCGTACTCGCTGATCGGGTTCCAGATCATGACCGCGGTCGCCGCCGCGTTCGGCGCGTACATCGCGATCCACCAGTTCGCGCTGCTCCGCGCCATGCGCGCCGCCCGGCGGTGAAGAAAAAACCTGGACCAAAAAAGACCCCGGACGCGGGGACGCGCGTCCGGGGCTCAGGGGGAGGGTAGGGATCCGGTGCGGGCGTGCCGCTCGTCGCGGTCACGCCCGGTTTGAAGTCATCACGACATTCGCATTTCTAACGCGCCGCCCAGAGCAGCCCGCACAACGTCACGTACCCGAACAGCGTGATCCAACTGACCCAGCTCGTGCGAATCTCGGCGTGCATGGCCTAACTCCTTTCCTCGCGGCGACCGTCTCTCGCGTACGCCATTCAAGACACCTGACGTTACGGGCGGTTAGCCGTCGCCCTAATTAGGGCCATTCGCAATGCCACGACGGCAGACCCTCCCCGTCCGCCCTCACATTTATCCATCTCCGCGTTTTCTGCCCCGCCCACCCCTACAGCGTCCCCAGCCCCACCCGTACGCTCCACGCCCGCTTCCCCATTGGCGCCACCGTCCCCACCGTACCGTCCTTGATGGCCCGGTCGATCTGGTCGAATCGCGCGGTCGTTGGTTGGATTGAGAAGTGCCGGTGCTTGCCCCACCCGCCGGTGTTCACCCAGATCCCCCAGTGCGCCGCCATGCCGTCCTCAGTCTTATATTCCATCGTGACGGCCCGCCGCCGCGTCCCATACTTCGCGACGATCGGCGACGTGATCGGCAGCGTGGAAAACGCCTTCCACGCCTCGTTCGCCGGCAGGTCCGCCGGCTTCGACAAATTCTCCCCCTCCTCCTCGGTCACCGGCCAAGCGAACTCCTGATGGATCTCGTGCCCGGTCGCGTCGTGGCTCAACCGGAACCGCGGGTTGCCCGGCAGGTCCAGCTCGACCGGCTCGGCCAAACTCATCAGCGGGTGCGTCGCCCAGATGAACCGGAACTCGAACGGCGCGAGGTTGATGAGCGTGTATTCCGCGACCACGGCCGGCCCGTCGAGGTAAAGCTTGCGCGTCAGCCGATACCCGAACCGCAGCCCGTGCCAGACCGTGGTGATCCCGTCCTTCGTCGGCACCGCGGTCGTCGGCAGGGCCCAGATCTCGCCGTGGTCGGGTACGGGGATGCCGTCGTAGGGCGGGCCGACGTACCGGCTGGGCGCGATCGCGGGGAAGCACTCGTCCCACCCCGCGTACCACCCTTTCTGGTACGGCAGGTCGTACTGCGGCCGCTCCGGGTACTCGACCGGGTAGCTGAACAGCAGTTCGAACCCGTCGGCCTTGTCGATCAGCGACGAGACCTTGCCCCCGAGCTGGGGCCACACGTCCATCCGGACGGCGTCGTTCTCGATGGTCACCGGCTGGGTCATGGCGGAGATCTAGGTTAACCCCGCCGATCCTTCGGGCAAAGCCCCACGGCGATCACGCTTCGGCGGGCGGGGCTCGGCGTCCCTGTACCCATTTGCTTTTCGCACCCCGGCGTGAAGACCGATATACTAACGCAGGTACGAGGACGAGGGCGAAGAGCCCCCCGAAGCACACGCGCGCGGAACCCACCCCCATGATCCTTCACGTCCTGCGAGCGTTGTTCATCCTCCTGATGGGGGCGGTCGGATACTTCCTGCTCCTCCAGCCGTCGGAGGTGCTCGGCGAGTACACCTGGCTGACGATGATGATCACGCTCTGCGTCGGCGTGTTCATCGTCTGCGCCGACATCCTCTCCCCGCGCCGCAAGCTGGCGGTCTTCTCCGGCACGTTCCTCGGGCTGGTCGTCGGGATCGTGATCGCCTACGCGCTGTCGTTCGTCGTCACGCTGATCGTCGACAATTACATCCCCGCGGTCGCCAGCGACGAGACCGTCCGATGGCTGGGCACGAAGCTCCGCGGCAGCAGCGCGACCAACCGCGACATGGTCGTCCGCAACCTCAACCTGGTGCTCGGGTGCGTCTGCTGCTACCTGTCGATCAGCTTCATCCTCCAGACCAAGGACGACTTCCGGTTCATCATCCCGTACGTCGAGTTCGCCAAGCAGACCAAGGGGAACCGCCCGATCCTGCTCGACACCAGCGTCCTGATCGACGGTCGGATCACCGACGTCGCCGCGACCGGCATCTTCGACACCCAACTGATCGTCCCCCGGTTCGTCCTCGACGAGCTCCAACTGGTCGCCGACAGCGGCGACAAGCTCAAGCGCAACCGCGGCCGCCGCGGCCTCGACGTCCTGACCAAGCTCCGCGGAATGCCCAAGCTCGACGTGTTCATCTACGACCACTCCGTTCACAGCGAGACCGAAGTCGACGGCGTCGACCAGAAGCTCCTCGCCCTCGCCCGCCAGCTGACGGCCCGCGTCTTGACGACCGACTTCAACCTGAACAAGGTCGCCCAGCTCCGCGGCGTGGACGTGATCAACCTCAACGACTTGTCGAACGCGCTCAAGCCGGTCGTCCTGCCCGGCGAAAAGATGCACGTCCGCCTGATCAAGGGCGGCGAAGAGCCGGGTCAGGGCGTCGGATACCTCGATGACGGCACGATGGTCGTCGTCGAACAGGGTCGCGGCCACGTCAACGAGGACGTCGAGTTCACGGTCACTAGCGCCCTCCAGACGTCCGCCGGCCGAATGATCTTTGGCCGAATGGGCGACGGCACCCCCACCGCCCCCAACACCCCTCAGCCGCCGCGCCGCCATCGCCCGCAGGTCGAGCCCCGGCCCTGACCCCCGCGGTGCTGCCGGACTCCCCGCTTTCCCCTGAAGCCTGACTTCCCGCTTCAACTTACGGCTCCTCCCCATGCCCTCCCTTGCTGTGATCATTCCTGCGGCCGGCTCCTCCACCCGCTACGGCGGGCCGCGCAACAAGCTCCTGGAACCCCTCCGCGGCACCCCCGTCCTCGCCCGCACCGTCGCCGCGTTTCTCGCCCACCCGGACGTGGGGCGCATCATCGTCCCCACCTCCCTGCCCGGCCTGCGTTCGATCCTCCCCGACGACCCCCGCCTGCACCTCTGCCCCGGCGGCCCCTCCCGCGCCCACAGCGTCCGGGCCGGCCTCGCCCACATCCCTGAGACGATCGACTACGTTGCCGTCCACGACGGCGCCCGCCCGCTCGTTTCGCGCGAGCTGATCGACCTCACCCTTGGGGCAGCCATCGAACACGGTGCCGCCGTACCCGCCCTGCCCGTCGCGCTGACGATCAAGTCCGCCCGCGGGCCCCTGCCCGCCAAGGTCGAGCGCACCGTCCCCCGCCAGAACCTCTGGGCCATGCAAACCCCTCAGATCATGCGCCGCCGCGCGCTCGCAGCCGCTTTCGAAACCTGCCCGCTCCCCCTCGACCAAGTCACCGACGACGTCCAACTGATCGAACTCGCGGGCGGCGACGTCTACCTGATCCCAGGCGACGAGCGCAACCTGAAGATCACCACCCCCCTCGACCTCCACCTCGCCACCCTGCTGCTGTGCTGAAGGCCCCGCAGCCGAACGAAAACCGGCAGGCCGATCGGCCTGCCGGCGTCGCACCTTCCGGGGTTGGGTCCGCCTACTTCTTGACCGCCTCGTAGCCGGCAGCCGGCCTGCCGTCGTCGGTCAGCTTGCCCGTGCTCCAGAGCAGGCCGCGGGTCACGAGGTCGAGGTACTTCGCGTCGGCCACGGTCGTGTTGTTATGCCCGAGCGTGGTCGCGAAGACCTTGGCCTTGCCGTTGTAGAGGTTCGTCCAGACGACGACGGCCTCGTCGGTGCGCTCCTTGCCGTCGCGTGCCTTCACGACCTGCTTGCCGGTCGCGACGGCCTGCGCGGTGGGGTGGAGCTTCTTCTCGGAGTTGTTGTAGAGCTCCTCCTTACCGGTCTTCCAGTCCTCGAGGCCCTTGGTGATCGGGCTAGCCTTGTCGGTGAAGGCGATCTCGATCGGCTCCTGCGGGCCGTGGCCGGTGCTGGCGAGGCCGGTGAACTCGAACCACGGGGTCGCCTTCGGGAATCCCTTGCTGCGGAAGCTGTGCATCGCGCAGTGGAGCATGACGGCCGGCAACCCGTCCTTGTGCGGCCGGAGGATCCGCGCGATCACCTCCTCGTCCTTGACGTCGGCGGAGCACTCGTTGTGGATCACGACGTCGAAGCCCTTGTGCCAGTCGTCGCTGTTGTAGACCGGGTTGAGGGTCCGCGTGTCACCCTTGGGCTCGAAGGCGACGACGACCTCGACGTTCGCCCGCTCGGCGATCCCCTTGGCGAGGATGTCCTTCTGTTTGGCGTAGTCGTGACAGCACCCGCCGAGCACGAGCAGGGCGCGGATCGGCTTGACGGCCTCCTTCTTCTCCTGCCCGCGCGCGGCGGGCGAAGCGAGCGCGAGTGACAACGTCGTCAACAACACGAAGGCGAGCGGGGATCGGCGCATGGGCGGTGGTCCTTTCGGGAAAACGTTGAGTCCGTCGGCGGAGAATACCCCCCGCGGCCGCGATTGTTTAGCGCTCCGCCGCGCCGCCACCGGGGGAGCGGCAGTCCGTGGTGCGAATTTCCTGAGCGCGCCGCGGGCACACCCCGTGCGGCTCCGCGGCGTCCGAAGTCGTACCCCGGGAGAGTGCCATGTCGTCGAACTTATCGTGCCGTCACCGCCGCTCCGCCCCGCGCGCGCTCGCGTCGCTGTTGCTGCTAACGACCACCGCCTGCCTCGTCGGCTGCGGACACGCCGCGAAAGAGGTTGCCCGGGACGCGATGCCGGGCGGGGTCGAAGGCGGCTTGGCCAGCATGTCCCAGCCGCAGAACCAGCAGCGGCTCGCCGACGTGGTCCGCGGCGCGGGGATGGACGTGGTCGGCAACGACCTGGGCCGCGGCATGGTGCACGGCGTCCTGGCGGAGGTCGGTCTATCCCCGTCGGGCGGTCAGCGGGGCCCGACCACGGCGCCGGCCGGCGCCGACGCCGCCCGCCCGGCCGCGTGGACGATCGCTGGCGGCGGCCCCGAAGCCATCCAGCACGCCGCCGCCCAGACCACCCGCGTGGTCTCACGCGAGGCCGTCCTGGGCATGCGGGACGCGATGCGTGAGATGGGGATGGTCGACGCAAACGGCCATCCGAACGTGCTCGGCGACCGCGGCCGCGGCACGCTCGGCATGGGCTTGACGCTCCTCCCTCTCGCCGCCGGCGCCCTGGGGCTCCTCGTGATCGTCCAAGCCGTCTGCATCGCCCTGCTGCTCCGGCGGATGCGTCGTGATCGCCCGGCCGCCACCGCCCCCACCCCCCGGGCCGCGGCCGCCTGAGGCGCCAGCGCTCTCGCGCAAGGCAAGTTCGGGTTGCCAACCCGGCGGGGCCGAGGGTACGGTGGGCGGCCGTTCGACGTCCGACCCACTTCTTACTCTCAATAGGCGAGGCAAGCATGAAACTTGGAACGAGGATCCGGCGATCCCGCCGCGGCGTCACCCTGGGCGACGTGCTGGTCTGCCTGGCGCTGCTCGCGCTGATGTCCGGCTGGCTGCTGGCGGCCGAGGGGCCGCTCGGGCGCGCGCGGGAGACGGCGAACCGCGTCAAGTGCGCGTCGAACCTGCGGCAGATCGGGCAGGCGATGCTGCTCTACGCCAACGAGAACCGGGGCAACTACCCGCGCACGCCGTACAAGGTGGACGACGCGCCCACGCAGTACACCGGCGTCGAATCGAAGAACCCGTTCGACAAGGACTCGGGGGTCAAGCCGAACGACGTGACCGCCGCGATCTACCTGCTGATCCGCACGCAGGACTTGACGCCGGTCGCGTTCGTCTGCCCGTCCACCGACGTCCAGCCGGTCAAGTTCGCGGGCGGGAAGACCGCCCAGGACTTCGGCAACTTCAAGTCGGAGGAAAGCCTCGGCTACTCGATGGCCAACCCCTATCCGTCGCGGAAGGCGATCGAGATGGGGTACAAGTGGAACAACACACGCGGGGCCGAGTTCGCGATGGCCGCCGACATGAACCCCGGCACCGCCGGCGGGGCCGACCCGTCGTCCGCGAAGGGCCCGAAGAACGAGAACGCGCCGGCCGCGGACATGCGGAAGGCGAACAGCCTCAATCATTTGCAGGACGGGCAGAACGTCCTGTACGGCGACGGACACGTCGAGTTCCTCCAGAACCCGTTCTGCGGCATCAAGCGGGACAACATCTACACGGTCGCCGGCCCCGGCGAGGGGGTGAACGTCTCGACGACGAGCGAGACGATCACCGGCCCGCCGGCGGGCGGCGACGATTCAGTGCTGTTGCCGGCAGCGACCTCCCCGCCCGAGCGCAAATCCCCCGAAGAGCAGGACGCCGCCGACCTGGCCGAGATCCGTCGCCAGCTTCCGGCGATCAAGGCCCGCCTGGCCGAGCAGCAGCGGTGGGTCGAACAAATGGAAAAGCGGATCGCCGACGAGGACGCGAAGCAGAAGCCGAAGTAGGCGGACGCACGAATTGTGCACCCCCCTACTTCTCCACCGTGATGTTGAACGGCGCGAACTTCGCCTCGTCCAGAATCTGCGTCTGCGCGTAAAGGCGGTAGAAGCCCGGGGTCGGGGCGTACAGCTTGAACTTCAGCGTCGGCCCGCCGCGCGCTTCGGCCTTGTCCGGCTCGGGGCCGTCGGGGTGGATGTGCAGTACGGTCTTCCCGTCCTCGTTAAACGCGACGAGGTGGGCGAACGCGCCCATGACCGGCTGGAGCTCCTTGTACGGCACGGCGTCAGGCGCGATCACGGTCAACTCGCCGTTGATCGGCTGGTTCGACTTCAGCGGGGCGCCCCCAGGGAGGTCGAACTTCAGGATGAAGTTGAACCCGTCCACCTCGGTCGTCAGCTTCGTCTGCTTGTCCTCGACCGGCTGCGCGGCCGTGTCGGCCGGGATGTCGGCCACCACGTACTCCTGGACGCTGGTCTCGGCCGGCACGACGTCGGCGAACACGCGGTACGGCCCCGGGCGGCGCGGCGTGAACGTGAACGCATACTCGCCGGGCGTGTCGGTCGCGGCCGGGTGCTCGTGGTGGTAGTCGGTCAGGCCGCGGTCGACGATCAGCAGGTGGATCTTCTCCGTGTGCATCGTCAGCAGGTCGCGCCGCGTCACAGGCTTGCCGGCGAGCGTGGCGAGCCTGACCGTCACCTTCGTCTCGCGGCCGACTTGCAGCGGCTGGTCGGTCGTCGCGGTCAGCTTCATCGACGGCTCGCCCGGCTTCTCGTACGTCGTGCTGGCGGGGATCCGGCGGCGCACGAGCTTCATCGAGCACTTCGGGCAGGGCGTCTTCGGGTCGAGACTGCGGTCGAGCGGGTGCATCGGGCAGTTGTAGACCTGGGCCGCGAGCACCTCGGCCGAGTAGCGCTTCATCGCTTCCTTCAGCGCGGCCTGGTGCGTGGCGAGGGCCGCGCGGGCCTTCTCCACGGGCGCGTCCTTCTGGCGGATCGCGGTGATGATCGCGTCGCCGCTGTAGAAGAGCGCCTCGAGCTGGTCGTAGTGCGCCTTGTCGTTCTGCCGCTTCGCGTCGGCCTGCAACACGCGCAGCGCGGGGGAGCAGTTGGAGACGTGGGCCGTGATCTCCTTGAGCTGGTTCGTGTCGAGGCACTTCGCGACGTTCTCGACGGACTGGTTGATCACGTTCCACGCCTCGGGGGCGGACGTCGGCGCGGGCAGGTCGTTCAGCGGGTCGTGGCCGCGGACGGGCAGCGCCGCGAGGCACAGGATCAGTGCGACGAGGAGGCTCTTCACTCGGTCACCCCGCGGTTGTACTGCGGGCCGGTCGCCCAGCTCAGCTTCTCGGCCAGCGCCTGCCACGCGTTGTTGTGCGGGTTGTCGTACAGCAGCACGTCGCGGTCGGCCCGGCAGATCGTGACCTCGTCGCCGACGCGCAGCGGCGTCGACGACTGCCCGTCGCAGAACAGCGTGGTCCCCGCGTTCACCTTCTGCGGCACGATCTTGATCGTCGACGTCATGGGCACGACCACCGGGCGGAACGACAGCGAGTGGGGGCAGATCGGCGTGATCGCCATCGCGTCGACGCCGAGCGTGACGATCGGCCCGCCCGCCGCCAGATTGTACGCCGTCGATCCCGACGGGGTCGAGATGATGATCCCGTCCCCCGAGCAGTGCACTGCGCCGGGCCCGGACGACCCGCCGTAAACGGTCATCGACAGATCGATCAGGTGGTAGGGCGGCCCGGCCGTGACCACCGCGTCGTTTAGGGACACCGAGGAGAACCGCTCGGCCCCGTCGGCCCGGACCGTCACCTGCAAGATCTGCCGCGGGGTGATCGGCAGCTCGCGCTCGATCAGCCGGTGAAAGTCGGCCTGGAACTCGTCCGGCGTGAAGTTGGCGAGAAAGCCGAGCCGCCCGAAGTTGACCCCCATCAGCGGGATCTGGTTGCCGTTGAGCCGGCGGGCGGCGGCGAGCAGCGTGCCGTCGCCGCCGAGCACGAGGATCGCGTCGGCCTCGACCTTGTCGATCGGCGCGGCGCAAGAGTCGTCTAAGCCCACCAGCTCCGCCCGCTCGCGGATCCACGCGAGCTTGGCCTCGAGGAACGGTTGAACCTTCGGCCGGGTGTGATTGGCGACGATGAACAGGCGCATCTGAACGCGGAAGGATGAAGGCGGCGGCCGGAAAAGGCAAGGTGGGGCGGGTGACGCGCCGCCGGCGGCCGACCGGCTCGGCGCATAAAAAACGGTCGCCTCGAAAGGCGACCGGGTTACCGACGGCACAAGGCCGGTACTGCTTATGGCTGCTTCGTTTCCGACCTGACCCGGTTCGCAGCCGACCCTTGCATCGGACCCGGCCGCCATTCGAGGCGACCGCTGACTAGGAAACTATAACCATACTCCTACGCCTTGGGAAGCGCCTTGGTTCGTTCGACAATCCGTCGCACCGGTCTCATGAATTTGCTCACGGGGGGCCGATAACCTGCGGTACCGCTTCGCAGGCCCTCGGGGCGTCCCCGGCAGGCCCGCGCCGCCCATCTACCCCGGAGCCCGCCCATGCGCGACACCGAGCAACTGCGCCGCGACTGGCACCTCGCCCAGGAGTACGTCGCCTCGCGACAGAAGCTGTTCGTCGTCGGCTGCGCCAAGTCCGGCACCACCTGGGTGATGAACTCGCTCAACGGTCACCCGCAGATGGTCGTCAAGGGCGAGGGCCGCTTCACCTGGCGGATGCTGCCGTACCTCGCGCAGGCGTTCAAGGGGTTCAACGACGACCAGGTCAAGCACTGCGACGACCCAACGATGCTCCTCCGCGACGTCGACCTGCTGATGACCGCCCGCGGGCTGTTCGACATCCAGTTGTTCCGCTACGCCGAGACGTCCGGCAAGAAGCCCAGCGGCCTCCGCGTGCTGGGTGACAAGACCCCGCAGCACGCGGTCAGCATGCCGTCGCTGAACGAGATCTACCCCTCGGCGAAGTTCATCCACATCGTCCGCGACCCGCGCGACGCCGCCGCCAGCGGCTGGCACCACTTCGGTCCCGACGGACAGCGCCAGCGCGAGGAGTACTTCGCCTACTTCGTCCGCGAGGTCTGGCCGCTCTCGGTCAACGCCGCCCAGACCGCCGGCCGCCAGTTCCTCGGCCGCTACCTCGAGATGCGGTACGAGGAGCTCCACCGCGAGGAGCCGTACCAGGTGCGCCGCTGCCTCGACTTCCTGAACGTTGACCAGTCCCCCGCCGCGATCGAGGCGTGCATCGCCGCGGGCGACTTCAAGACCCGCGCCAAGGGCCGCGAGCGCGGGCAGGAAGACGCGACCAACTTCTACCGCCGCGGCGTCGCCGGCGACTGGGTCAACCACATGACGCCCCAGGCCGCCGCCGAGTTCTGCAAGCCGGTCGCCGACCTGATGCGGTCGTGCGGGTACGACCCCCGCGCCGGCCTCGAGCCGGTCGTGCAGGTGACGGTCAACGCGCCCGCCACCCCCCTGCCGCGCGTCGAGGCGGCCTAACCGAGGTGGGGCGGGCGTCCCGCCCGTGAAGCAACCTGACGCGCGGACGCGCCCGGACGCGCCCCCTTCCCGACTGCGATCCTCGTGCCGCTCGACTAAGATGTTGCGCCATGGGCACGCCGAGCACCAAGGGCGGTTGCGGGCAGTTCGCTACCACGCGCTGGAGCGTCGTCGTCGCCGCCGGCCGTGAACGGGACGGCGACAACGCCACGTCCGTCCGCCGCGCGCTCGAAACCCTCTGTCGCGCGTACTGGTACCCGCTCTACGCCTACGTCCGCCGCAAGGGTCACCCGCCCGACGACGCGGCGGACCTCGTGCAGGGGTTCTTCGCGTCGTTCCTCGAGCGGCACGCCGTCGCCGCCGCCGACCCCGACCGCGGCCGCTTCCGCGCGTTCCTGCTCGCCTCCCTCGACCACTTCACCGCCAACCAGTGGCGCCGCGACAACGCCCTGAAACGCGGCGGCGGCCGCACCACCCACTCCCTCGACGTCGACTTCGGCGACGGCGAACGCCGCTACGCCACCGAGCCCGCCCACGACCTGACGCCGGACCGCATCTACGAGCAGCGCTGGGCCCTGACCGTGATCGACGCCGCCACGTCCCGGCTGCGGGACGAGTACGCCGCCCGCGGCAAGGCCCCCGTCTTTGACGCCTTGATCGGCCTGATCGGCGGCGACCGCGGCGAAGCCTATGCCGAGGTGGCCGGACGCCTTTCGATGACCGAGGGCGCGGTAAAGGTCGCCGCCCACCGGATGCGCGGCCGACTGCGTGAACTCCTGCGCGCAGCGGTCGCCGAGACCGTCGCCGACGAATCCGACATCGACGAGGAACTCCGCCACCTGTTCGCCGCGGTGTAGTTCGGGCGCCACAGGGTGTGTTTCAGCACACCTGCCGAAGGGCCAACCATGCTGTAACCTCCGGGCGCGCTCCGGTTAGTACCCCCGGACACCGACAGGAGCAACCATGACCGAACCACGATTCTGCCCGGCGTGCGGTACCCCCCTCAGCGGCGGCGCGTGCCCCAGGTGCGTGCTGCGCCTCGGCCTCCAACCCCCGACCGCCGCGCCCGCCCCTTGGCCCCGGTTCACCCCGCCGACCGTTGCCGAGTTGTCCGCCAAGCTCCCCGACCTCGAGGTCCTTGAACTGACCGGCCACGGCGGCATGGGCGCGGTCTACAAGGCCCGCCAGCGCGCGCTCGACCGCGTCGTCGCCGTCAAGGTGCTGCCGATCGCCCCGGCCCACGACGCGGCCTCAGCCGAGCGGTTCGCCCGCGAGGCCCGCGCGCTCGCCAAGCTCTCCCACCCGAACATCGTCGCCGTCTACGACTTCGGCCGCACCGACGACCTCTGCCACTTCGTGATGGAGTTCGTCGAGGGCGTCAACCTCCGCCACATGATCGCGGCCAAGACCCTGACGCCGCCCGAGGCCCTGCGCATCGTCCCGCAAATCTGCGACGCCTTGCAGTACGCCCACGACGAGGGCGTCGTCCACCGCGACATCAAGCCCGAGAACATCCTGCTCGACCGCCGCGGCCGGGTGAAGATCGCCGACTTCGGCCTCGCCAAGTTGATCACGCAGGTCGCGTCGGCGGAAGCCGCGCCGCCCGCCGACGTCACGCTGACGATGGAGAACCACGTCCTCGGCACGCCCCGCTACATGGCCCCCGAGCAGGTCGAGCGGCCCGCCGCCGTCGACCACCGGGCCGACATCTACTCGCTCGGCGTCGTGTTCTACGAGATGCTGACCGGCGAACTCCCGATGGGCCGCTTCGCCCCGCCCAGCCAGAAGGTGCAGCTCGACGTCCGCCTCGACGACGTCGTCCTCCGCACGCTCGAGAAGGAGCCGGCCCGCCGCTACCAGCAGGCGAGCCACATCACGACCGACCTCGGCGGAATGGCCGCCGCCCCCCTGCCCCCCGCCCAGCCCGTGGTCAGCAGCAAACCGAGCCGCCGGGGGAAGTCGCTGGGCAACAAGTCCTGGTTCCACCAGTCGAAGTCCGACCGGCGGTGGACCAAGGGCATCCTGTGGGCGCTGGTCGCACTCGGCGCGTTCCTGGCGTTCAGCTTCGAGTACCACGCCGACCCCTCCCGGCGGCAGCAGGACGAGTGGCGGTTCGAACTGGGCGTCCCGCGGCCGTGGCTGCGGTGGAAGCACGAGCCCGACCGCTCGCTCTGGCGTCAGATCGACCTGAACATCATCAGTTGGTCGTTCGGCGGGATCGTGACCGCCGTCTCCTGCGGCTGGTCGCTGATGCGCATCGCCCGCATCGAGAGCCGCCGGCGCCGGGCCGACCGCGCCGCGCGCAGCCGCACGACCGGCGGCCCGTCCACCTACACCCTCCCTCCCGGCTCCGCCCCGGTCCTCGCGCTCGCCGGCGGCGGGCTGGTCGTCTCCGGCATCGTGATCACCGCCGGCCTAGCCCTCGCCGCCCTCGCGTTCGCCCGCCACCCCGCCGGGTCGAACGAGTTCTGGGGCTGGATGGGCGGCGCGATCGGCTGCGTCGTCGGCGGGGCGGGCGCGGCCACAGGGTCGTGGAACACCTACCGCCAACTCCTCGGCCGCGGCGACCTGATGACCGCCCCCGGTCACACCGCCCTCGACCGCGCGCTCGAATGGTACACGACGCTCGGCGCCGCCACCCTGGTCGCCGTCGCCGCCGCGTGGCGCGCGATCGGGCCGCAAACCCGCCACGCCGCGCTCCTGATCGGCGGCCTGGTCTTCCTCCAGGGCGTCCTGTTCCTCGCCGTCCGCGCCACCACCCGCGCGCGGCGGAGTCGGTCGAGCTAGATTGCACGTTCAGCGCCGGGTCTGCATTCCCACGCCGCGCAGGCGCCGGGAGCTACGCGACCGGCATGCCTCCGCGGACCCCTCACGAAACGAACGGCCGGACGACTCGTATCGTCCGGCCGTTCGCATTTCTTTGATGAGGAAAGAACCGACGCTAGTGCTGCCCGTTCTCAAGCCCCTGCTGCGGCTGCTTCGCCTTCTCGGCGAAGTACCGCTTCGCTTCGCCCACCAGGTAGAAGCTGCCGGTGATGCAGATCAGGTCCTCGCGCGTCACCGCGCGGTTCGCGATCGCCAGCGCTTCTTCCAGTGTCCGGGCCACCTGGGCCATCTTCCCGTACAGCTCGACGTACCGCGCCGCCAGTTCGTTCGGGTCGGCGGTCCGGATCGAGTCCACCTTCGTGAAGATCACCTTGTCCGCCCCGCTGGTGATCCGTTCGAGCATGCCCGGCACGTCCTTGTCGCTGCAGCACCCGAAGATCACGACCATGGAGTCGTACGGGATGTGCTGCCCGATCGCCTTCATCAGCGCGTCCACGCTCGCCGCGTTGTGGGCGCCGTCCACCAGCACGCGCGGCTTGGCCGACACGATCTCCATCCGCCCGGGCATGCTGGTCTTTGCCAGCCCCTCCATCGCCTTGGAGTCGTTGATCACGAACCCGCGCGTCTTCAGCCGGTCCACGATCGACAGCGCCAGCCCGCAGTTGATCGCCTGGTGCTCGCCCATCATCGGGACCGCCAAATGCTCGAACTTGCTGTTCGGCGTCGTCAGGCAGATCCGGTTGTGCGGCCCGAGCATCCGGGTCGCCTCGAACCGGTAGCTGAACTCGATCGACTTGCCGGTCACCTCGAACGGCGCCCCGGCCTTCTCCGCGACCCGCTTCAGCACCGCCTCGACCTCCGGCGCCTGCTGCACCGTGATCGCCGGCACGCCCGACTTGAAGATCCCCGCCTTCTCCTCGGCGATCTTCGGCAGCGTGTGCCCGAGCTGGGCCATGTGGTCCTTCGAGATCGACGTGATCCCGGTCACCTCCGGCTTCAGCACGTTCGTGCTGTCCAGCCGCCCACCCAGGCCGGTCTCGACCGCCGCCAAATCAACCTTCTGTTCTGCGAAATACTTCAGCGCGACCGCCGTGACGACGTCGAAGAACGTCGGCATCGGCTTGATCTTCATCACGATCGGCTCGACCAGGCGGATCAGCCGCGCGAAGTCCGCGTGCGAGATCATCTCGCCGTTCACCTGGATCCGCTCGCGGATGTCCACCAGATGCGGGCTGGTGTACAACCCGACCTTGTAGCCGTTCGCCTGCAGCATGTTCGCGACCATCGCGCACGTGCTGCCCTTCCCCTTCGTCCCGGCGACGTGAATGCTCTTGAAGCTGTCCTGCGGGTTCCCCAGCTTCTTCAGCAACCCCCGCATCCGATCGAGGTCGAAGTTCTGCGCGTTGTATCGGACAATCCGCAACCGCTCAAAGTCCGTTAACGTTTCGAGAAACTTCAAAGCCTTCGTATACCCCGAGCCCGTCGCAGGATTGTGAACTTTTACCGGTGTCTGAACCGAAGCACTAACCTTTCCATTGTCACCCCCCTTACCCCCGGCACGCCCGGTCACAGCCCGGGAAACGGTCTGCGAACCCCGCCGGGAACCCACAACTGGCGTTCGACGACGGGTGGTCACGCGGCGGGTTTTGGCGTGGAGGGGCATAGGCGGGGGATTCTAGCAATTCGGGTTGGCGAACACAAATTTCGGCCGCAAATGAACAGCCGAACACGAGTTACAACGACAACCGGGCGGGACTTTCTACTCCGGAACCTAATGGTTTCCTAACACAAGGCGTGAGGCGGAACGTCGAACCGGATTGGGTGCGCCACCGTTTTACGTTTCCCTACTATGTAGGTATCCTTTGCCGCTTCATTTGTTGCAGGAGCCTCTTCTTATGGCCAAGCGGGCCAAACGTATTCAGACCGTCGCGTTCGTCAGCCTTGGGTGTCCGAAGAACCTCGTGGACAGCGAGCGGATGCTGGGGCTGCTCGCGGAGGACGGACTGGCCATCACGCCGGATCCTGCGCAGGCGGATGCGATCGTGATCAATACGTGCGGGTTCCTAGAGGCTTCGAAGACGGAGTCGATGCACGAGATTCGGGAGGCGGTGAAGATGAAGGGGGAGGGGCGGTGTCAGCGGGTGGTGGTGGCGGGGTGCCTGGTGCAGCGGCACAAGACGAAGTTGATCGCGGACGAGCCGGGGATCGACCGGCTGGTTGGTGTGTTCGATCGGGAACACATCGTGGAGGCGGTGCGGGGGAAGGAGAACCCGCGGCAGGATCACGGGCACTTCCTCGGTAAGTACCACGACCTGTCGCGCGAGTTGGCCCAGGCGCAGGGGCTGGAGTCGTCGGGCGCCAAAGAGACGAAGACCAACCGGCTGCCGGTGTTCGAGAACGACCGGGCGCGGTTGCGGCTGACGCCGCGGCACTACGCGTACCTCCGCATGTCGGAGGGGTGCAACCAGGGGTGCACGTTCTGCACGATCCCGTCGATCCGGGGGCCGATGCGGTCGAAGCCGATCGGGCAGATCCTGGCCGAGGCGAAGGAGCTGGCGGCGGACGGGGCGGTCGAGCTGAACCTGATCGGGCAGGACACGACGTCGTACGGGACGGACATCGGGTATCAGCCGGGGTTGAGCGGGCTCTTGTCGACGCTGGATCGGGAGCTGAAGGACGTGCGGTGGCTGCGGCTGATGTACGCGTACCCGTCGTGCTTCACGGACGACATGATCCGGACGATCGCGGACAGCGCGCGGGTCGTGAAGTACATCGACATGCCGCTGCAGCACATCAACGACGACTTGCTGACCGTGATGCGGCGGCGGGTCACGCGCAAGCAGATCGAGACGCTGCTCGACAAGCTCCGCAAGTGGGTCCCCGGGATCGCGATCCGCACCACGTTCATCGCCGGCAGCCCCGGCGAGACCGAGGCGCAGCACCGAGAGCTGGTCAAGTTCGTCAAGGACTTCGGCTTCGACATGATGGGCGTCTTCCCGTTCTCCCCCGAGCCGGGGACGCCGATGGGGCGACTCGAGGGGCAGTTGCCGGACGAGGTGAAGCAGGCGCGGGTCGAGGAGCTGATGCTGGTTCAGCAGCAGGTGGCGTTCGCCCGGGCCAAGCGGATGGTCGGGCAGACGATCGAGGTGCTGGTCGATCGCCCCGCCGGTCGGGACGAGGAGGACGGGTTCGTCGCGCGGAGCCAGTGGCAGGCGCCGGACATCGACTCGGTCGTGTTCGTGCACGGGAAGGGGCTGCACGCGGGGCAGGTCGTGGACGCGAAGGTGACGGACTTCCAGGCGTACGACCTGGTCGCCGAGGTGCCGCGGAAGAAGTCGCGCAGCCTGGCGGTGGTGAAGGCGTAGGGCGCGGCCGAAGCGGTTGAACCACGAAGACACGAAGAAGGCGGTTGGAAGGATAGGCCCGGTGACCGGCTTGCACCGCACACGCCGGAACCCGTCGACCAAGCCCCCCCAGACGGGCGGGTCACGCGGGACTCATCGGCGTGGCGGCCGCCGTCGCTGTGCTGGTGACGGCGGCGGTGTTCGTCGCCGCGCTTGGGCCCGACTAGTCGTCGCGTTCCGGCGGGGTCACAGCGGGCGGGCGGGCGCGACACCTTGTCCGTGCGGGTCGTGCGGGTCGTGCGGGTCGTGCGGTGGAGGTAGAGCCGGGCGGGACGCCGCGCACGGCACGCAAAGCCGTGAGGCGGGCTACACTCCGTCGATGCCCAAGAAGACCAGGCCCGGCCCGGAGCCGAGGACGTTCAAGATCGACGGCAAGCGGGAGGATGCGGTGCGGCGGTCGTTCCAGGTCGAGAATCCAAAGGGCGGGTGGCCGGAGGCGGGGACGTGATGGACGGGTCAGTACCACGGCCCGTCCACTACCACGCGCCGCCGCCTAAGCGTCGGCTGCCGACGCTCGTCATCGTCGCGCTGGCCGCGGGAACGGCGGCGGACGCCGTGATGCTGGCATTCATCGCCGCATACGTCGCCGGCCTCGACAGCGCGCGGCCGTTCGTCCTAGCGATGCCACTGTCCCTGCTCGCGGCGATCGTCGCGACGGTCGCCGCGGTGACGGCGTGGCACCGGCGGCCGTCCGGTCGGTGGGAGATCGCCAGTGTCGTCGTCGCACTGGCCTACTTCGCCGTTTTCGTGATCTGCGGCGTGCTTGCGTAAAGCGACAGGACGCCGTCCGGGCGGGGTGGGACGCCGGGCTGCCGGGCAGCCCGTCCCGGGCGCCGAGGCGGAAGGCGCCGCAGAGCAAGCGGAAGGAGAAGTAGCGTGCCGTACCTGCTCGCCTCGCCAGACGCGGGCGTCGTCCTGCCGACGTGCGCGTTGATGATCCTCGCAGCGTGGATCGGGATCAACCTGCTGATATCCGTGTTGCGCGCGATCTTCGCGCCCACGGACGCCCGGCGCGGTTTCGACGTCATGCCCGCGAAGCCCGAATCCGACCGCGATGAGCCAAGCACCTAATCGCCCTCGACAGGCACCTATCCCCCTCCCGAGGCCGCCGTGGTGCGCGGGTACGAGGCGGGTGACGGCGGCGGCGGCGGGGCGCGGGAGTGAACGGGGGTTGAACCGAGCGTGTTACAATCAGTACGGCCCCGGAGCGGAAGCGGGTGCGGGGCGAGCGGGAGGGGAAGTAGTTTATGGCGATCCCCAAGAGTGGTTCTCGCAAGATCGTCGTCGACGGCGTCGCGTACCGCTGGCGCGTCCGCCCGCGTGCGACGATCAACATCACCGATTACGGTGGCCCGCTGACGTTCGCGGCCGAGCGCGACGGCGTGAACGGGGGCATCCTGGTCGCCGCGCTGCCGCAGAACAGGGTGTATTGGGAGGACGAGTCGGGGGAAGTGCCCGCCACCCCGCGCCAAGTGGCCGACGTCATCCGCCGCGCCATCCGGGCGGGGTGGAAAGCCGAGCTGCCCGGCAGCCCGTTCCAGTTCGATGCAGCCGACCCGAGTTTGTAATCCCCTTCGGGACTGAACAACGACAAGAACAAGGCCGCGCCGCGGAAGTAGACAGGGGCATGACGCCTCGCCACCGCAAGTCAGAACAGCAAGTCGCTGGCGGCGCCCAAGACCAAGGGCGGGTGGGCGAACGCGGGGACGTGAACATCCTGAGCTACCAGCGCCGCCCCACGCGACGACGATCCCTGCAGGGACGACCGATCGCGGCTGTCATCGCCGTCAGCGCGGCATTGGTCGCCGGACTCGTTTACTCCGCTTACGTGCTGTTGAGAGGCCTTGCGTAAAGTACACACTTCCGGCCACGTAAGACCCCCCTCCCGAGGGCGTGCGCGGCGCGCGCTGGTTCACCGTCGCGGCCGGGCGATGCGTCCGGATGACGTCGGGTGCACGGTTGGGACGGTTGGGACGGTTGGGACGGTGTTCCGGAGGGGGGTGGGTGGGGCTCGCCGCATCGTCGACCGACGGCTTGCCGCTCGCCCCGTCGCCCCGGCGATCCCACCCTTACTTTTCCTGACGACATATAAGGGAAAGAAAAAGGGCGCCCGCGTCGGGGTGGGGCGGCTCGCGTGACCGCTACCCCACCCCACCCCCAGACACCGTCCCAACCGTCCCAACCGTCCCATCGGTCACCGCGCTGCCCTCGGGCTCAGTACCACCCGCCCTTGACGACGCGGATGTTGTCCTGGCCCGACGTGTTCAGATCGACCCCGTAGCGGACTTCGATCTCGCGCAGTTGGCCGATCACGTCCCGGTACAGGCGCTTCCCCCCGTACCGCGCGCTGTGCAGCCCGTACCGCTTCAGCACCTCCGCCACGCGCCGGGCCGACACGCCGCGCATCGCGTCGGGGTCGGTGCGCTTCGCGACTTCGAGGATCGCCTTGCAGTTCGGCTGCTGGCCGCGGACGGCCTTGTCGGCCAGCGCGTACAGCAGGACGAAGTCCTCCTCCGGCAGCAGCCCGTCGCTCGCCCGGTCGCACGACGACCGCGCGAACGCCAGCACCCGCGGGTGCAGCGGCGGGACTGTCGACGCCGACGACGGCGACCCGTCACCGCCGCGCCCGCGCCGCGCCCGCTCGCAGTCGACCCACGCCGCCAGCGCGAGGATCGGCTGCCACAGCTCGTACTGCCGCCCGCCGAGCGGGCAGACGTCGGACAGGTCGGCCAGGTCGGGCGCGGCCGCCCCCAGTGCGCCCAGCGCCAGCTCGTGCAGGCGGTCGCGCAGTTGCTGCCACCGCGCGGGGTCGGCGTCCACGCGCCGCCGCGGGCGGTCGCTCCCGGGCGGGCTGCGGAACATCGGCACCGGGATGCACCGGCTCGCCAGCGCGGGCGGCAGCGGGTTGATGCACGCGATCGCCTTCGGCCCGTACACCTGGAACTCGCTCATCCGGTAGCTGTCCCCCGCCGCCTCCAGCCGCGACGCCCGCCCGCCCCGCTTGTACCCCGCGAGCAAAATGCTCCGCAGCTCGGCGACGTCGTCCCCGGCCTCGATCAGCCGCTCGGCCTCGTCGAGCAGCAGCGTCCCGCCGCGGTCGTGCAGCGTCCGGAACAGCGCCGGCGCCGACAGGTTCGACGACGCGAGGGGCCGGAACGCCAGCCGCGCCAGCAGCTCGAACACCCGCGTCTTCCCGCTCCCGGCCGGGCCGTTGACGAACAGGTACGGCACCGCGTCCCACGCGACGTACGCGTACGTCAGCACCGTCCAGAGCGCGAGCGTCGCGATCAGGGGGTGAGGGGCGGAGGAATTTTGAATGCTGAATTGTGAATGATGAAAGGGGGCATTGGGATTCGCGTGCGGCCCGGCGGGCGCGGGCGCGCCGGTTTCAGGATTCGTCATTCCCAATTCAGCATTCGCTGCGGCTGCGGGTTCCTCGACGTCCAGGAACTCCCCGAGTGCCGCGCACAAATCGTCGAACACCTCGACCGGGCACGCGGGCGCGGCCGACCCGTCGAGCCACGCCCGCCGGGCCGCCGGCGACCACCCGGGCGGCGTCCCCGGGCTGGGCGGCGCGGGCACCGGGTTGACCCACAGGGCCGCCGGGGCCGACGAGCCACCTCCGCCCCCCCTGCCCGGCACGTCGATCCGCGCCGCCAGCGGCCGCGCCTCGCGCCGCTCCGCCCGTCGCGGGGCTCCCCCAGCGCCCCCGCCGCCGCCACCGCCGTCACCGCTCCCGCCGCCGCCGCCGCCGCCGCCGCCACCGCCGCCACCGCCGCCACCGCCGCCACCGCCGCCGCCCGGCGCGTCCGCGACCGCCCCAACGTACCGCAGGTAGATGCGCCACCGCCCGACCGCCTCCCCGTCCCGCACGACGACCTCCGGCACGCTGACCGCGACCACGTCGCGCGTGACGATCAGCTCCGGCCGCACGACGGTCATCGGCGGCGCGTCGGCGTCGCCCGGCCCGCCGTCGCCGCCGTCCCTGCCGGCAGCGTCGCCCTCGCCGTCCCGCGCGCCCATCAGCTCGACGCACTGGAGGATCGCCTGCTCGATCCGCTCGGCCGCCCCCGGCTCGCCGACCCGGTCGGCCAGCCGGTTCGCCGCCTTCCGCCGCTGCGTCGCGTTGAACGGGTCGACCAGATCGGCGTCGATCACCGGCCCGTCCGCGTCCGCCCCGCCGCGGATCGTCAGCTTCACCCGCGCCCGGCCCTGCACCTCGATTAACTCCGGAATCACCTGAACCACGATGGCCTCCCTTCGGTCGGAATGCTGAATTCTGAAGGATGAATTCTGAAAGGCCTCGGCCCCCATTTCAGCATTCATCATTCAGCATTCACCATTCACCCTTTGAAACCTCGATCCCACCCGTCACGCCCCCTCCAGCACCTCCACCATCCTTTCCCAGCACGCCCGCGCCTCGCGCTGCCGCGCGTCGAGGTCGCGGAGCTGCGCCGCGTAAACGTCCACGTCCGCCGGCCCGTCCGCCCCCGCGCACGCGAGGTTCGCCAGGGCGGCGTCCGACCAGACCAGCCCGCGCTCGGTCGCCAGCGCCGCCGGCTCCCACAGCCCGCCCCACCGCAGCGCGCACCGGGCGGTCGCGAGGACGGCGGCCTTGTCCGCGACGTCCCCGTTGGCCGCGCAGCACCGCAGCGCGTAGTACATCAGCCGCGCGTCGGGGCGGTCGATCAGGCCGGCGGTCACGCCGCACGCGTCCAGCCGCGCCAGCCCGCCCGCCGGGTCGGCCAGTGCCGCGCCGAGCAGCGACAACTCCAGCGTCATCCGCCAGTCCGCCACCTCCAGCGCCAGACGCTCCAGCCGCCCCGCCCCCGCGAGGTCCCGCGCCCGCGGCGCCCCCTCGACGGGGGCCGCGGGCTCGGGCGCGCCCAACAGCAGCGTCAGCCCCGGCCGGCCCCGGCCCGCCGCTCGCCGTCCCCCGCTCCGTCCCATCCGCGTGCCCTCCCACTGTCCCCCCCGGTGGTGCGCGCCCGAGACGCGCCGCGCGCACCACCGCCCCGGCGCGCCGCGGTTTCCGGGCGTTCCGCGCGCGAAGATTTTTCCGGATTCCGAATCCGGCGGTTGCGGCCGGCGCGTCCTCGGCGCGCAACACCCCCGTGCCATCGCACCCGCTCGCCGACCCCGCGGTCGCGGTCGCGGTCGCGATGGAACTTTCCGCCCCGCGCGCCGTCCAACCCGGACGAAGGAGAATCAACGATGACGCGTCACGTCGCCGTGATCGGTTTAGCCGCCGCCGTGCTGTCGCTCGCCGGGTGCGGCCAGAAGGGCCCACCGCACGCGGAACAAATCAACTGGGAGTCCGGCGCGCCCACCACCCGCGCCGCCGCCGGGTCGTACGGGAACCTGCCCGAGGCCCCGCCGCCGTCGCGGGCCAAGCCGTCGGAGCAGGAGGTGGCGGCGGTGAAGGCGGTCGCGGCCGACCTGGACCGCCGGGCGAAGGCGAACGACGAGGCGTACTTCCGCAAACTGATGCCGGGCGCCGACGCGGCGGCGGTGGCGGACATGGTCGGCCGGGTGCGCGGCGTCGACCTGAACGCGACGTACGCGAAGCACCTCGTGGTCAACGACGCGGCGACCGGGCGGCTGGACTACCACAGCCCGTCGCACTTCCAGGTGGAGTTGGGGAAGGCCGGGGGGGAGTGGGCGGTCACGCGGTTGTGGTTCTGCCGGTGAGGTCGGCGGGCGGGGGGGGCGGCCGAGCGTCACCGAAGTGGGCAGGCCTCGCGGCGAGCAGCGGTGGGTAGCGTGGCTACCCCGATCGGCGTCGCCGGCGTAGCAGCAGCGCGATCGGGGCGATCACAAGGATTCCGGAGGGCTCGGGCACGCTCGGGTGGGCCGACCACCCCGCCGAACTGCCCGCCGGCGTCCGCGGAGGTTCCGGGGTCGCGCCCTTCCCGCTCCCGTCGGCGGGTACGGCGGCGGGGGCGTCCCCGAAGACGTAGTACGCGGCCCCGGCCCCGGCCGTGCATGCCGACGTCGACAGGCCGAACAGGAGTACCGCCGCCTTGACGTGGGACCACACGGTGGCGGGGGCGGCGGCGGTCAACGTGACGCCGGCAGTGATCCCCGGCGCCTTCGCGGCCGCCCCGGGGGCCGTCGCGCCCGCCAGTGACCGGCCGATCGCCGACGCCAGTTCGTCGTTCATATGCGGGTGCACGGGCGGGGCGTCGGCGAGCAGGCGGTCGATCGCCGGCGCCGCGACCCCCACGCCCCACGCCCCCAACCGCTCGCGGAGCATCGCGCGGCCGCGGCTCAGGCGGGCGGCGACCGTGCCCGGCCGCGTCGCCAGCAGCGCCGCGACCTGCTCGACCGTGTGCCCCTCGAGGTGGTGGAGGATCAGCGCGTCGCGGTAGTCCTCGGGCAGCGCGCCGAGGGCGCGATCGAGGCGCCCCCTCTCGTCCTCGAACTCGACGGCGCCCGGGACGAGGCCGGCCTCCCCTTCGGAGTAGTCCGGCCTCAGTTCCCCGGCGACCCGCTCGTGCCGGAGGCGGGTCAGCGCCCCGCGACGGGACCGCAGCGCCGTGTGCCGGGCCGTGCGGTGCAGCCAACCGGCCACGCACGTCCGGCCGCCCAGCGGACCCGCCCGTTCCGCGAGGGTGAGGAACACGGACTGGGTCGCGTCCTCGGCGTCGTGCGGCGTACGGCAGAGGCGGGCGCAGACGCGGTAGACCATCGCCGCGTGCCGGCGGACGAGCTGCTCGAACGCGTCGTGGTCGCGCGCGGCGGCGAATCGGGATAAGAGCTGGCCGTCCGTCTCGTCGCTGATGCCCATGCGCGCCCTCGTTTCCAAGGACTACTCTCGCGCCGCCCGCCGGTTTATGCCAGAAAAATTTACGCGCCGCCGCGCCGGCTGCTGTCCCGGGGAGCCGGGGTGAGTGAGTCGAGCCCGACGGATCCGGGACGGCGCGGTGGTCGCTGTCGCACCCGGCGCCCTGCCCCGGCGTGGGCATGGGGGGCCGCGGGTGCGGTTCGGGTGTCACCGCCGGTCCATCCACCCGCGCAGCCGCTTGCCGTACTCGACCGGCTTGGGCGGCCACGTCGGGTTCGCCCAGCGGATCGCGTTCTCGATGATCCGCAACACGTTCTTGTCGTGGTACGTGGGGAACCACTCGTGCCCCGGCCGGAAGTAGCAGACCCTCCCGGCGCCGCGCGTCCACGTCATGCCGGACCGGAACACCTCGCCGCCGGAGAAGCTGCTGATCAGGAACGTGCACTCGGGCTCGGGGACGTCGAAGTACTCGCCGTACATCTCCTCGTGCTCGAGGATGAAGTGGTCGTCGATCCCCTGCACGATCGGGTGCCCCGGCCGCGTGACCCACAAAATCTCCCGCTCGTCCTTGTCCTCGCGCCACTTCAGGTCGCACGTCGTGCCCATCAGCCGCTTGAAGATCTTCGAGAAGTGGGCCGAGTGCAGGACGATCAGGCCCATCCCCTCGAGCACCCGCTCGTGGACGCGGTTGACGATCTCGTCGGCGACCTCGTCGTGGAACGCGTGGCCCCACCAGAGCATGACGTCGGTCTCGTCGACGACCGACACCTCCAGGCCGTGCTCGGGGTCGTCCAGCGTGCCGGTGCGGACGGCCATCCCGCCGACGCCGGACAGGTGGTTCGCCAGGTGCCCGTGGATCCCGACCGGGTAAATCTCGGCGACCTCGGGGCGGCGCTTCTCGTGGCGGTTCTCGTTCCAGATCGTGACGCGGATGTCGGCGGCGGCGGCGGCAGCGGGCATGCGGCTCCTTCCTTCGGGGTCGCCCGGCAGGGTAAGGCGCGACGGCGTGGCGGAAAAGGGGGAAAGATGTACGCGCGACCGGGTGCGACCGGCGGGGCCGCGCGCGCGCGCGCGCGGGGCGGGGGGAGGCGCTACCTCGCGCGGCCGTACTGAACCGGCCACGGGACGTCGGCGTTCAACGCCTTGGCGGCGTGGAGCGGCCAGTGGGGGTCGTTGAGCATCGCGCGGGCGAGGAGGATCGCGTCGGCGTGGCCGTCGCGGAGGATCTGCTCGGCGTGGTGGGGGTCGGTGATCAGGCCGACCGCGCCGGTCGGGATCTGCGCCTGCTCGCGGATCGCGCGGGCGAACGGCACCTGGTAGCCGGGGGTGGCGGTGATCTTGGCGTGGGGGACGAGGCCGCCGCTGGAGCAGTCGATCAGGTCGACGCCGACGTCCTTGAGCAGGCGGGCGAGGCGGACCGAATCGTCGACCGTCCAGCCGCCGTCGGCCCAGTCGGAGGCGGAGAGGCGGACGAAGACGGGCAGGCCGGCGGGCCACTGGTCGCGCGTCTGTTTCGCGACGCGCAGGAGCAGGCGGGCGCGGTTGTCGAAGTCGCCACCGAGATCGTCGGTGCGGTGGTTGGAGAGCGGGCTGAGGAAGCTGTGCAGCAGGTAGCCGTGGGCGGCGTGGAGCTCGACGACCTGGAAGCCCGCGGCGAGCGCGCGGGCGGTGGCGGCGGCGAAGTCGGCGACGACCTTCTCCACGTCGTCCCGGGTCATCGCCTTGGGCAGCGGCCACCCGTCGGCGAACGGTATCGGGCTGGGGGAGAGCGCCTGCCAGGCGAGCGGGTGGTCGGGCGAGAGGGGCTGGCCGCCGCGCCACGGCGCCTCGGTCGACGCCTTGCGCCCGGCGTGCGCGAGCTGGATCCCGGGGACCGCGTCGTGCTCCTTCAGAAAGCGGGTGATTCGCTGGAAGGCGGCGGCGTGGGCGTCCGACCAGATGCCGCTGTCCCACGGGGTGATCCGCCCCTCGGGACTGACGGCCGTCGCCTCGACGATCACGAGGGACGCGCCGCCGACCGCGCGGGCGCCGAGGTGGACGAGGTGCCAGTCGGTGGGGAGGCCGTCGTCGGACGAATACTGGCACATCGGGCTGACGAACACTCGGTTCTTGAACGTCAGGTCACGGATCTTGCAGGGGGAGAAGAGGAGGGACATGGGCGACTTCCTTAGGTGTCACGGCCGGACGCTAAAGGGCCGCGCCCCGCGGAGGATAGGGGCGGTGCTCCGCGGAGGACAAGGGCCATTCGCGGCAGGCCGGGCGTGTGGGGGGATCGGTCGCGCCCCCCTAGGCGGGCGGGAGGACGTGTCACTGGAAGTGACAAGGCCGGCAGGCGGTCAGGGCCCAGGCGCGTCAGCACCCCGCATGCGCCGTGGATCCGGGGCGGTGGCTTGGTCGCTGATCCGCCCGGCGCCCAGCCCGGGCTTGAACCTGCGGACGAAGCACAAGGTCTGATCGACGCGGCGCGACGATGCCGGGCGGTCAGACGCCGGCGGACGAGTCGGGGGCGCTGGTGAACGCGTTTAAGAGCGACGCGCCCAGTTGGGGGTTCGTGGCGTGGACGTAGGCGGCGTAACCGGCGAGGCGGGCGAGGGATTCCCCCTCCTTCAGCGGACGGCCGGCGCGGCGGTTGTGGGCGGCGGCGCGGAGCTGGCGGCGGAGGGCTCGGGGGACGCGCGGCGGGGCGCCGCCGTTGACGACCAGACCGGTGACGGCTTGGCGGCCACCGCTGCGGGCGACGCGGGTCTTGTCGGGGTGGACGGTGAAGCCTTCGGCCTGCGCGATCTTGTGGACGAGGCCGAGGAGCGCGCCCAGGAGCGGCTTGCCGGTGTGGGCGACCGGGAGGCTGAAAGTCAGGTCGTCGGCGTAGCGGGTGTAGCGCCAGCCGAGCTTGGCGGCGGCGGCGGCGAGGCGGCGGTCCATGCGGAGGCAGAGGGCGTTGGTGATCGCGGGGCTGGTCGGGGCGCCCTGCGGGAGGCAGCGGGGGCCGAGCGAGACGTAGAGCGTCTTGCCGTCGCGCTGGACGACCTCGCGCGGGGACTCGGTGCAGAGCAGCGCGAGCAGCGTGGAGACCTGCTCGCGGTAGCCGGCCTTCCGGAAGACGCCCTTGACGCGCGGGAGCGTGATCGTCGGGAAGAAGTCCTTGAGGTCGATTTTCACGACGACGCGGGAGGCGGCGTGCTGCTGGGCGTTGGTGACGGTCGAGCGGCCGACGAGGAAGCCGTGAACCGCGCCGTGGGCGCGGAGCCGCTCGACGACGTTGTGCAGCACCCACCGCTGGGCGGCCTTGAGGCGGGGGAGCGGGGCCCAGATGGCGCGGGGGGTGCCGTCACGCTTGGGGATCTCGAACCGGCGGTAGTTGAGGGAGGTGGCGACGTCGCGGTGGTAGCAGAGGTGGCGGAGCTGGGCGATCGAGAGGCCCAGCGCGTCGGCGAGCTGCTGCGGGGTGTCGAGGGGCGGGAGCTCGTTTTCGGCGGCGCGTTCCTCGGCGCTCGGGAGGTCCCACTTGTCGCGGTTCTTCGCTCCGGCGGCGGGGGCGGCCTTGCCGTCGCCGTTGGCAGCCGCGGCGTCCGACCAGAAGACGCCTTCGCCGAGGTGGACGATGTGGCTGGCCTTGTAGGCACGCCACGCGTCGCTCCGGACCTTGCGCCGCTCGGCGGCCTCGGCCTTCAGGGCGGTCTTGTAGGCGGCGAGCTCGCGGTCGGACATGCCGTCGGTCTCGCGGCGCGCGGCGAGGGCGCCGCGGCGGGTCAGTTCGGCGGTGACGTAGGCCTCGATACCGCCGACCTGGGTGATCGAGCGCCAGAGGGAGAGGAGGTCGGAGGTCTGGGACATGGGTGCGGCTCTGGGTTGGGTGTGGGAGACCGGTGCGTTTGCGGGGGCATCGGCACGTTGCTGACGTGCGGCCACGCGGGCGGTTTGCGGTCACGGTCCGGTGCTGGCGTCGAGGTAGCCGGCGGCGGCGAGCTGGTCGACCTGGGCGAAGTAGACGGCGCGGGCCTGGTCGGGGGAGTTGAACTGGAGGACCTGGAGCCGCATCGGCTGCCCCGCGCGGCCGCGGCGGGTCTTGACGCGGTGCCGCTCGAGCGAGATCTGGACGACGTCCTCGTCGCCGGCGCGGGTGCGGCGGCTGAACGCGCGGGTCTCGACCTGGACGGCGTCGCGCCCGCCCCCCTCGCCGCGCTGGCGGCGGGCCTCCTGGTCGGCGTGGCAGAGTCGGAGCGCGACCAGGTGGGGGCACGGGCCGTTCTTCAGCCCCTGCGTGCGGAAGAACGTGCAGGTGCACTCGGCCTTGGTGACCTGGCCCTCGTCGGCGAGCACCATCTGCGGGCGGTACTCGCGCTTGTCCTCGTCGACGGTGACGCGGCCGACGATCTCCAGGCCCACCGCGGCGATCCGGTTCTCGGACGCGATCTTGACGGCGCCGCGGCGGACGAGCAGGTCGCGGGCGATCCGCTCGGCCTTGCTGCGGTACTCGAGGCGGGCGAGGTCGAGCGGGGCGTCGGTCAGCGGGCGGAGGCGGTAGACGCCGGCCGCGAGGTCGTACATCAGGCGGCCGTACTGGCATCCGGCCTGGAGGGTCTCGAAGAGGACCGGGCCGGTGAGCTTGGTGGCGGCACCGATCTCGTTGGCGCTGGCGAAGTAGACCTTGGACAGGTGCTTGACGACCGCGTCCAGTGCCTTGGCCTGCTGCGACTGGGGGGCCGCGCGGGGAAGGAGCAGGTCGAATTGGACGGCCTGGCTCCAGTTGGCGGCGGTGAAGCCGGTCAGCCCGAGCGTGAGCGTGACGTCGCCGGCGCGGAAGACCCAGAAGCTCGGCAGGCCGCTGCCGAGCAGACTGACCTCCACCCGGTCGACGTACGGGAGCAGGCGGCGGAGGAGCATCAGGCGGCGGCGGCCCCAGACGCGGACGACCTTGGCGGCGCGGCCGCGGTAGGGCTCGGCGGTCAGTTGGAGGACGGTCTCCCACGGCTCGAGGACGATCCGGGGCGACTCGCCGGGCACGAGCTCGATCCGGATGCCGCGGCGCTTGCCCTTCTTGTCGGCGTGGAGGCGGAGGTGGCGGAGCAGGTTGTAGAGGTCGATCGGGGCGACCGCGAAGGTGTCGAGCGGGAGGGCGGCAGCCGACTGCACCTGGAGGAAGCCGCGGAGCCAGGAGTCGGGAACGCTGATCCGTTTCTCGAGCACCTGGCCGGCGGTGGTGGCGTCGGGCGTGGCGAGCGTGACGGCGTCGCGGCCGATCAGCAGCCGGGTGCGGCGGTAGCTGCGCATCTGCTGGATGCCGTCAAACAGGGTCTGGCTGAAGTCGATGTTCGTGGTGCCGCAGGCGACGTCGCCCTCGGCGGCGAGCGCCGCGCGATCGACGCTGAGCTTCGCGTACGTGCCCTCGTCCTTGCTGAAGACCTCGAAGAAGACCTGGTCCGGGTGGACCGTGACGACCGGGTCGAGCGGGAGCGTGGCGGACGGGGCGTTGCGGACCAGCCACGTGAAGTACGCCTGCTGCGCCTGCCAGACGGACAGGCCGGCGGACTGGCGGCGCATGCGGACGAAGGCGGCGTAGGCGGCGCGGTCCTTCGGGACGTAGCGGTAGTCGCTGCCGACGATCGCGTAGAGGGCGGACATGGCCTCGCGGAAGCGGACCGGGTCCTTGACGACGGCGGCGAGCTTGACCGGCGGGCGATTGAGGTCGCCGAAGAGCGCGACCTGCGCGTCGGCCTCGGTCGTGACGGCGCGACTGACGCCGGCGTAGGCGAGGTCGACGGGCGTGGACTGCGGGGCGGCGTCCTCGACCGTGGCGACGGTGCCGCCGTCGGCGGGCGCGTCGGGGGTGGCGGGGGCGTTGCTCATGCCTTGGCCTCCGTGCTGGCTAGTTGTTCGGACGCGGCGCGGGCGCGCTTGGATCGGCGGAGGGCGCGCCAGGCGGCCTTGCGGAGTTCGGGGGGGTCGGCGTCGGACTTGCCGATCGATTCCAGCGCCTTCTCCGCGGGGACGGACGCCAGCTTGCCGAGCGCGTCTACGGCGCCGTGCCGCGCCGTCCCCGGGGCGGCGCGGTCGCTGGCAACTTGTGCGAGCGCGTCGGCGTCACTGCGGGCGACAAGGTGGGGGAGCGCGACGCCTTGATAATGCGGGGTGGCGGCGGCGGTGCGGAGGGCGGTGGCGACGGCCCGGTCCGTCGAAAGGCCGCGGGCGAGGCGGTCGAACGTGGGGCGGTCGGCAAGGGCTTGTTCGGCCAGGCGTCCTGCGCGAGCGGGGGCGCGGCGGGCGAGGATGTCGGCCGCCAGTGCGCGAGTCTCGGGGTCGTCCCCGGTCGCGGCGGCTTGGAGCGCGGCTTGAGCGGCGTCGGACATCTTGGGGGAGTCGAGCGCGGCGACGGCCTCGCGGCGGATCGGACGGTAGAGGGGGTCGTCGGGACGGGCCATGGCGGCGCTGGCCAGGACGGGTTCGGCCGCGCCGGCGCGTCCGGCCGCCCAGACGAAGGCGCGGGCGGCGGGTGTGAGGTTCTCGGCGGAGTCACCGGCGTCGTCGCTGGCGGCTTGCTGGTTGCGCTGCTCGTCCCACGCGCGGAGCCATCTCTCGAGGCCGGCCTGGAGGGCGGCGCGAGACTTGGGGGGCGCGGCGTCCCCGGCGCGGCCGAGGACGCCGGCGGCGATCTCAGCGGTCTTCGCGTCGGAGCTGGCGACGGCGGCGGCAGCCTCGGCGAGCGGCGGCGGGGTGCGGTTGAGCAGCAGGCTCGCCAGCGCCTCCTGCATCTCGGGCGCGCAGCGGGGAAGGATTTGGAACAGGCGTTGAGGATCGCCCTCGGCCGCGAGCCGCGCGAGCGCGTCACCGTCGCCGCCCCCCTGCCCGTCACCGACGTACTCGGCCATCGGGTTCTGAACGCGCGCGTAGTACGGCTCGAGCGACGCCGGGCCGAGCAGGCGGCGGGCGGCGGTGAACGCGGCGGCGGCGACGTCGGTGTCGTGGTCGGCGGCGAGCGTCTTGAGGAGTAGGTCGGTGGTGGCGGCGTCGCCGGTGTCGTCGTGACCGAGTTGCTCGGCGGCGACCTCGCGATACGGGTGGCGCGGGTCGGCGAGCGTGGCGCGGAGCAGTTGCCAGGCGTCGCGGGTGCCGAGCCAGCGGAGGCCGCGGAGCGCGTTGGCGGCGAGCGGGCCGCCTGCCCGGGCGAGGCGGTCGAGCAGCTTGAAGATCTCGGGCCCGTCGGCGGCGTGACCGAGGTGGCCGATCGCCTCGGCGGCCTCCTGCTGGAGGACGTGGCCGTCCTCGGTGGCGATGCGGAGGAGCGTGTCGAGGGCGCGCGGGTCGCCGAGCTCGCCGAGGGCGGAGACGGCGCGTTGGCGGAGCGCGGGGGTCGGGAGCGAGTCGACGGCGGCGAGCAGGACGTTTAAGCCCTCGGGGCGGGCGGCGCGGGCGAGGCCCTCGGCGGCGAGGAACTGGGTCTGCGGGTCGCGGTGGGCGAGGGCGGCGAGCAGCGGGTCGGCCGGGCCGCCGCGCTTGCGGAGGCGGAAGCCGGCCGCCTCGACGGCGGCGCGGCGGAGGGCGTCGTCCGGGTGCGCGGTCATGCGGAGCAGGACGGGGTCGACGTCGCGACCGGGCGACCAGCGGGCGTCGGGGACGAGCCGGGCCGTCTGGGTGGGCGGCAGCGCGTCGAGCGTGTAATCGAGCAGGCGGGCGAACAACGCGGGGTGGCGCGGGTGCTGCTTCTCGACCCACGCGCGGTCGTGCGGGCGGGCGTCGTCCGGGTCGACGATCGGCTGGTCGAAGCCGCTGATTACGGCCACTGCGGCGAGCGCGGACTTGCGGAGCTTGGGGTTGGCGGCGGCGATCGCGAACAGGCGGCCGGCGACCTCCGGGCGGCGGAGCGAGCCGACGCCGGTGAGCAGGAACTCGGCGTGGGCGGTGCCGGACGGGTCGGTCTCCAGGCGGTCGAGGAGCGCGCCGGCGGCGCGCGGGTCGGCGAGGCCGAGGAGCGCGCCGGCGAACGCGGCCTGGGTCTTGGCGTCGCGGGCGTCGCGGAGCATGGTGACCAGCGGTTCGAACGCGGCGGGGTCGCGCCTGGCGGCGAGCTCGACGGCGGCGGCCTCCCGGACGCGCGCGTAGCGCGACGCCAGCGCGCCGCGGAGCGCGGTTTGCGCGTCGGGCGACTTCTCGTACTCAGCGGCGAGCCACGCCACGGCCTGCGCCCGCAAGGGCTCGTGGGCGGCGGCGAGCGCGGCGGCGGCGACGGCGGCGACCGGCCGCCGCGCCTGGAGCAGCTTGGCGGCCTCGACGGCCAGGTCGTCCGTGCGGGTCAGCATCGCCTGCTCGAGGACGGCCTGACCGGCCGCCGACGACTTGCCGGCGGGGGCGTCGTCTGCGCCGCTGAGCAGTTCCAGGGCCCGGACGCCCAGGTCGGTGTGCCCGGTGCCGAGCGCCTCGGCCGCCAGGGCCGTCGGGGGCATGCTGAGGGCGCGCAGGTGGTCGAACGCCTGTTGCCGGACGGGCTGATTCGGGTCGCCCATTGCCTGCACGAACACCGCGCGTGCGGGCTGCACCTTCGCGGGGTTGCGGCGGGCGAGTTCGGAAACCCAGCTGAGCGCGGTCTGGCGGACCCGCGCGATTTGCGGGCCGAGCCCGGCCAATTCCTTCGCGCCGTAGGAGCCGCCCTGCTCGCGCACCAGGCCCAGGTACGCGCCGAACGCGAGTTCCTCGAGCCGATCGGCGGGGTAGCGGCTGGCGGGAGCGGTCGCGGGCGGCTTCTTCGGCGGCGGCGCGTTAAGGGCGGCGATCTCGTCGCGGAACCGTTGGGCGTGGACGGCCCAGGCGCGGGTCCAGGCCCCCTGCTCCTCCTTGAACAGCCTTCCGAGGACGGCGGCGGTGCGAGCCTTGGCGGGGTAGGAACCGTGGGCGAGGAGACGGGCGACGGTCTCGACGTCGGCCAAGGGGACGTCCCACGGCTTTGCGTCGCCGTTGCCGGTGCCGCCGCCACCGGTGCCGCGCTCGTCGAACAGGCTCTTGACGAAGCGCACGAAGAGGACGGGGTCGCGGTAGGTGTCGAGGGCGCGGGCGGCGCGGAGGCGGGTGCGGGGCTCGCGGCAGGCGAGGCAGGCGAGGCAGCGGGTGGGGACGCCGGCGGTGTCGGTCACCTCGAGCAACATCAGGAGCAGGAGGGCGTGGGTGCGGGCGCGCTCGTCGGCGTGGTCGAGGAAGGCGACGAGGTGGTCTTCGCCGGCGGGGCCGAGCGTCAGGGCGGCGCACAGGCGGTCCTTGATCGGGAGGACCTTGGCGGCCTCGTTCGAGAAGACGAGGGGGGCGGCGGACGCGTCGCCGCCGAGCGCGAGGCCAAGGGCGGCGTGGTACTTCACCTGCGGGTCGGCGTGGCGCATGGCCTGGCCGAGCACGCCGGGGTGCCGGCCGAGGGCGGCCCAGGCGAGGGCGCGGGCGGCGGGCTTGCGGAGGTCGGCGTGCGGGCTGTCGAGCAGGGGGACGACGTGCGGGAGCGCGGCGGGGTCGCCCAGGTCACCGATGCCGTCGAGGGCCGCCGTCACCAGCGCCAGCCACTCGGCCTGGTGCGGCCCGGGGGGCGGTTCCGGGGCGGTGGCGAGGCGGGCGAGCGCGGGCAGCACGCCGGCGTCTCCGTGGCGCGCGAGCGCGCGGGCCGCGCGGGCGCGGACGTCGTCGTGGGGGCTGGAGAGCGCGGCGCGCAGCGCGTCGCGGACGTCGTCGCCAACCAGGGCGTCGAGCGCGGCCTGGCGGACGTCCTTGTCCTCATCGGCGAGGGCGGTGGCGAGCAGGGATTGTGCGGCGGCGGTGTGGCGTTTCACCAGCGCGTCGACCGCGCGGCGGCGGGCGTCGGCGTGGCGGGACTTGAGGGCGGCCTCGAGTGGGGGGAGTTCCTTGTTGCGCTTCGCGGCGAAGTCGAAAGCCTCCTCCCGCAGTTTCGGGTCGGGGTCGTTGAGGAACTCGAGGAGGAGGGCCCACGCCCACGGCTCGGCGACGACGGCCATGGCCTCGGTGAGGACCTCGCGACGGACGTCGGGGTGGACGCTCTGGAGGGCGAAGCGGAGCGTGGCGACGCCGCCGCCGGCGAACCGCAGGTTGAGGGCGGCCTTGAACGCCTCGCCGCGGACGGCGGCGGACGCGTCGTTAAGGGCACGGATCAGGAGCGGCCAGGCGGGGTCGCGGGCGTCGTCGGGGAGCCGTTTCCGGCACGCGGCAACCACGGCCTGGAGGCCGCGGCGGCGGACGTCCTCGAAGGACGCGCCCAGCGCGGCGTCGGCGGCCGCGAGCGGGTCGGCGGCGCCGAGACGTTCGAGGGCGGTGAACGCGGCGTCGCGGACGGCGGGCTCGTCGTCGAACAGCATCGAGCGGAGGCGGCCTGCGCCGCGCGGGTCGGCGAGGGCGCCCAAGGCGCGGGCGACCTCGACGCGGGCGGCGCCGTCCTGCTCGCGGCCGAGCTGGAGGAGCAGGCCGAGCGCGCGCTCGTCACCGAGGAGGGCCAGCGCGTGGGCGCCGCGGAGGCAGGTGTCGAGCGCGCGGCTGGCGGTGGCTTGGAGGAGCGGGTCGTGGTCGCCGGGGTCGAGCGGGTCGTCGGCCGGAGCTTTGGCCTTTGCGGGCTTGGACGGTTTCTTCGGGGGCGGAGCGGGGGCGGCCGCCGCGCCTTCGGCGGGCGCGGCGGCGGCGCCGGCGCCCTCAACATCCAGGAGGCGGCGGTGGAGCTCCGGGTCGCGCGCCCGCAGCGCCTCGACCAGCCGCGGGCGCGTGTAGAGCGACAGGTGGAACGCGAGAGCGCGGACGTCGGGGTCCGCGTCCTCGACGGCGCGGCGGAGGGCGGTCTGGACGGCGGGGCGGTCGAGCATCCCGCGCTGGAACAGGCGGCGGAGGGCGGCTCGGCGGACGTCGGCGTGGGCGGAACCGAGGGCGGACAGATTCGCGTCGGGCGACGCCGGGTCGAGGACGTTCTCGAGGCCGGTCAGCGCGGCGAGGCGAGTCTCCGCGGTCTTTGCACCCAGCGCGCGGGTGAGGAGCGCGAGGGCCTGGTCGTCCTTCGCGGCCAGCTTCTCGAGGGCGGCGACGGCGGCGCGGCCGAGGTCGGGCCTCTCGGCCGCCAGCGCGAGCGTCGGCGGGGCGAGGCTGGACTCGCCGTGGTGCTTGCGGAGGCCGGCGAACGCGGCGAGGCGGACGGGTTCGTCGGGGTGCGAGAGGAGCTTTTCGAGCAGCTTGGCGGCGCGCGGGTGGGCGGACGCCGCGACGAGCTGGGCGGCGAGCAGCCGGAGCGCATGATCCTGGTCCTGGGCCGCGTGCTGGGCGAGAAGCTCGGTAGACGCGCCGTCCGCCCAGCCGGCGAGCGTGCGGAGCGCGGCCTCGCGGCGGGCGTGGTCAGGCTGGGCCAGCTCTTGGGCGGCCCACGCGGCGGCGCCGTGCACGCGATGCGACAGGTCGCCCACTTTGCCCGCGGCGTCGAGCGGGAACAGGCGGATCGTGTTGTCCTCGCACGCCACGGCGACCGTGGGGCGGCCGTGAACGTGCAGGATGGCGAGGTCGACGATTTTGGCGACGCCGTCCTTCTGCGTCGCCGGCTTCGCGCCGCCCGCGCGCGGCCAGGACTTGAGCGTCGAGTCGCGGCCACCGGTCAGCAGGCGGTCGCCGGCGGGGGACCAGAGCATGGCGGTCAGGCGGTCGGCGTGGCTGTTGCCTTTACCCTTGTCTTCGGGCTCGAGCTTGCCGCGGGCGTGGGTCGAGAGGAGCTTGCCGTCGGCGCCGGCGGAGAGGAAGCGGAGGTCGTCGGTTTCAAAGAGCAGCGCCGTGACCGCCCCCTCGTGCAGCTTCGCGGACTCGCCGAGGAGGAAGTCGGGCTTATCCTCGCGGTCGAACACGCAGACGGTGCCCTTAACGGTGCCGACGGCGAGCCAGCGGCCGGTCGGGTCGGTGGCGAGGGCAGCGCCGGGCTCGGGGAGCGGGAGCGCCTGGGCGAGGTTGGCGTCGGCGGTGGAGAGGATAACGAGTTGTGCGCCGGCGACGACGGCCAAGCGGCTATCGGGCAGGAGCGCCATGGCGACTGGTGCGGCGTCGAGTTCGGGGCCGAGGGCGGTCGCTTTCCCGCCGGCAACGGGACAGCGGTAGAGGCGGCGGTCGGTGGCGGCGACGTAGACGGTGATGCCGTCGGTGACGACGCCAACGCCGCCCGTCGGCAAGGCGTCCTGAGTCAGGGTGAGCTTCTCGGCGTCCAAGCGGTAGAGCTCGGTCGGCGACCCTTCCGGGTGCGCGGTGACGAACAGCAGCGTGCCGCCGGCGGCGGCGGCGACGCCTTTGATGTCGCCGCGGTAGGTGAGGTATTTGTCGGTGGCGCTCATCGTGCGACCTCCTCGGGCGCGGCGGCCGCGGCGGGTGACAGGCCGGCGTGGGCGTGGCGGATGCGGGTGACGGCCACGAGGGCGGCCGCCTGTTCGCTGGCGCCGCGCGACTGCATGAACTCCTCGAGCACCGGGAGGACGACGCGGGCGAACGCCTCGTCGGCGGTCGCGAGGTCGCGGATGGTCTCGACGAGGGCGAGCTTGGCCTTGCGCGCCGGGAGCGGCTTGAGCGCGAGGTGCGAGCGGCGGCCGGTTGCGGACTCGTCGTTTTCGTGTCCGTCCGACTTGCTTGGCGGGAGCCGGCCGGGCGAGATCTCGAACAGTCCGCGGCGGAGCAACTTCCGGAGGTCGTCGGCGGCGGCGGGCATCTGGGCGGGACGGGCGGGCGGGCCGTCGCCGCGGGCGTCGGCGGCCTTGGCGACCGCGCGTTTCGCGGCGGCGCCGGTCGTGATCTGGGGCGGGGGCGGCGCGGGCCGCCAGCCCTCGGTGATCCCGCGCTCGCGGTAGAGGGAGCGGAGCTCGCGGACGACGAACGCCCGCACCTTGCGGTCGGGGCTCTCGGTCAGGCGGAACAGGGACTCGGGCTGGCGGAGGCGCGGCTGGCGGCGAATCAGCTCCATCCCGAGCTCGCGCGTGGCGTCATCGGCGGACTCGGCAAACCGGTAGGCGGCGGCGGGCGTCAGGGCGGCGGGGTCGACCCGGTAGCGGCGGTGCTCCGGCGCGTCGTCGGCGAGCAGCGCGGCCGAGACGAACTGCCGCACGTCGGGGAACGGCGCCTCGCTGAGCGCGACCACGTCGTCGATCGGCGGGGCCCAGCGGGCGAACTCCCACCGCGCCAGCTCCAGGGCGAACTCGCGCAGCGGCTTGCGGGTCTCGACCAGCAGCGGGCGGACACGGTCGAACGTGAGGAACGTCGGCGGCACCTCGGCACCGGGGTCGACCGGGCGGTCGGTCTCCGCCAGCGCGATGTCCGGGTGGTGGCGGCGGATGTACTTGCGTGCGAACGCGGCGACCGGCGCTTCGACGCCGCCGGGGGACGTGGCCATCTCCCACAGCCGCGCCAGGCCGGCCGCGGTCGCGTCGGCCGACGCCTCCTGCTGCTCGCCGGCGAGCATCTTCAAGAACGCGGTCTCGGAGATGATCTTGATGTTGCCGCCGCCGGCGTTGACCTGCTCGGCCTTGACCTGTTTCGACCCCTTCTTGCCGTTGCCGTAGAGGGGGGAACCCTCGTCGCCGATCACGAGGTAGTGGAGCTTCGAGGAGACGGCGTCGTAGTTGACGCCGTGGGCGGCGGTGACCTTGTCCTCGGCCTGCTTGCGGGTCATCGTCGCGAGCTTGCCGGTGAAGACGAACGTCGCCCCCTTGAGGTCGATCGTTGCCGCCGCCGCCGCCGTTTGCGGCTTCGCGTCGTCCCCCTTCGGGGCGAAGTCGGCCGGCACGAACGCCTTGGTCATCACCTCGACGGCGAAGTCGTGGTAGCGCGGTTCGCTGCGCGCGACCAGGCGCATCAGCCACTCGAAGCCGAGCGCCGACGGCGGGAACGTCCGCACGTCGCGCATCCACCCGAGCACACGGTCGGCGACGGCCTCGTCGAACGCCAGCCGCCCCGCCCACGTTCGACCGCCCGCGCGCAGGTCGGCGAGCCACGGGTCCGCCTCCCACATCGGGTGGAACGCCAAGACCTTGAAGAAGTCTGCCGGCAGCGACTTGACCTTCAGTTTGCCCGCGTCGACCCAGCCGAGGGCGGTCGCCTGCGTCAGGGGGTGGACGAACAACCGCATGAGAAACTGGGGGTCGAGCGCGTCCGGGTCGAGCCGCTCGAGTTCGCCCAAGGCGAATTCCGAGACGCGGTCGGCGGCGTCGTCGTCCGGGTCGTCGATCCGGTCGATCAGGTCGGCGAAGAAGGCCGCCCCGAGCTTCTGCCGCGGGTGGGTCTGCGGGAGCAGCTTGGCCGCGAACTCGAACGCCTCGTCGCTGCGCGAGAACAGGCGGTCGCGGAACCACTCGGGGGTGAGTTCCTTCGGGCCGAAGTGCTTGCGGATCGCCGTGGCGGCGAGCGCGTGGCCGTGCTCGGTCTCGAGCAGACGGCCCCACGCGTCGAGGCCGACGTCCTTGCGGGCGTCGCGCGAGCCGAGCAGGTCGGCGGCGAGCTTGCGGGCGGCGTCGTGCGGGCTGTTCGCGAGGCGGATCAGGCGGTCGAGCGGGAGGTCACGGACGTGCGTGCGGGCGTACTCGGCGGCGTAGGCGGCGGCCTGGGGGGACGGCGAGTCGAACAGGCGCAGCACGGCGTCGTGCAGCCCGATCTGGAGGAACGCCCCCTGCTCGAAACGCGGGACGTTGGTCAGGATCCAGACGACGAACTCGTCGACGGTCGCGCTGCCGACGCCGACCAGCCGCGCGACCCACTGCGGCTCGACCTCGCGGAGGGACGTGCGGAAGTCGGCCTTGAGCGCGGCGGCGGCGAACTCGCGCACCCGGTCGGAGCGGGCGCGTTCGAGCAGCGAGAACAGCGGACGCGGCGTCCGCTGCCACGCCTCGGCGAACGCGCGGTGCTTGGTCAGCGACGCCGGGTGCCCGCGCCAGCCGTAGTGGAACTGGCCGCGGCCGTACTTGCCGTCCTCGTGGAAGAAGACGTGGTTCGCGACCCAGGTGGACTGCCAGGGGGTGTCGTCGGTGTAGCGGACGAGGACGTCGCACGCCAAGTCGGGGTAGGCGGCTGGGAGCGTCTGACCCGTCCGGCGGAGGACGCGCCATGCGCGGCGGGCCATGTAGGCGAGCGTCAGCCGGCCGACGTCGCTGCCGGCGCCGCCGCCACCGAGCGCGGCGTCGAAACGGGCGGCGAGCGCGCCGAACATCTCGGTGTCGTTCCGCTGCTCGGCGTCTTTATAGATTCGCTTGAGCGCGCGCCACGGGCCGTAGGTCAGGCGGACGGTCGCGACGATCTCCAGCAGGCACTGGCGAGCGAACGGGCCGCCGTCCGCCCACATCGCCAAAAGCAGTTCGTAAAGGCGCAGACGGTCGGGGAGCGGGACCTCGGCGCCCGGGGATTCGAGCGCCTTGAGGGCTTCGACGCGGAAATGCCGCTGCTCGTCCGCCGGGCGCTTGTGGAACGCCTTGGCGCGGATGTCGAGGATGAACCTGTCGAACGTCGGCGCGCCGTCACGCGGGGGTGGGTCGGGCGGCTTGTCCCGTTGCTCGGCAAGGGTGCAGACGAGCCGCACCAGTTCGGGGTCGCGGGCCTCCCAGGCCCGCTGGACGTCGGTCAGGCGGATTTCGCTGGTCACGCGCGGCCCCCTCCGCTCAGTATCGCCGCCGCGACCGTCAAGGGACGCGGGGGCGTCATCCGTTGTTTGCCGTAAGTCGCCGACTTCGGCAACCGGTGCAAAAGGCGGCTGGAACGATCCGGGTCGTCGCCGGTGCTCCGAGCCCGGCGTGGGCGAACCTTCCTCACCCGGCGCCACTACCTGCTGACGCGAGCTCGAAAAACAGGGGCTGCCCGAGCTCGTGGTTCGTTTCCGGGCTCGGGCAGCCGCCGGATTTGTTGTCTTAGTCGCCGAACGAGGGGTACTGGGAGGAGGCGTCTACTTCAAGACCTGGGACATCGAAGGCTCTCTGACCCGCCGGGTGTAGTACTCACCCGGGGGCCCCGAAACCACGATTGGCGAGGTTGGTCCAGACCGGGGCCCCCGGGTGAGTACTACACCCGATCAGCGGGTCGGAACCAGCCTTCGTTGTGACGCATGGCGAGCCATGCGCTCGGGCGGCGCAACGCCGCCCCGGTGCAGAGCACCAAAGCTAGACCTGGTCCTCCAGTTCCCTAGACGATCGACTAATCCGACGCCCGCGCCCGTCGATCGCACGCCGCCGAAAACGCGGCCGTCACTCGAACGCGGGTGGGGCAAGTGTAATAATCCTCGCCAACCCAGACAAGCACCTAATTCCAATTTCTACTACTCATTTCTCGAAAGTTGTAACTTGGCGGAGGCGGTCAATCAGGACGGCAACCAAGATGATCCCGCCGATCAGAACCGGGTAGCTGTACGGGTCGGCATTGACCATGGTCAGCCCGGTCTCGACCGATTGCACGAGCAGGGCGCCGATCAGCGCGCCGGGGAGGACGGTCCCGCGGCCGCCGAACAGGCTGGTGCCGCCGAGGACGGCGGCGGCGACGGCGTCGAATTCGCGCTTGGCCCCGAAAGTCGGCGACACCGAGCCGAGCTGCGCGACCGAGACGATGCCGGCGAGCGCGGCGCAGAAGCCGCTGATCAGGTAAACGGCGGCGAGCAGCCGGGCGGTCGGGAGCCCGGCCTTGCGGGCGGCGTCGGGGTTGTTCCCCATCGCGTAGAGCTGGCGGCCGAACGGCGTGCGGGCGAGGACGAACTGCCCGGCGACCAGGACGGCGGCCAGCAGCAGGACGGGGAACGGAATGCCGAGCACGCTGGCGTGCCCGATCGTGACGAACGCCGGGGGCAGGTTCAGCGCGCGCGTCTCCGTCACGTGGAGCGCGACCCCGCGGCCGATGAACAGCGTCGCCAACGTGACGATGAACGGCATCATCCGCAGCCGGGCCACCAGCGCGGCGTTGACGGCGCCGAACGCCAGCCCGAGCGGCACGATCAGCAGGACGGCCAGCCAGACCGGGATCGGGTCGACGCCCGGGAGCCAGCCGCCGAGGACGAGCCGGCCGGCGACGGCGGCGGCGACGAACATGATCGCGCCGACCGACAGGTCGATGCCGGCGGTCAGCAGGACGAACGTCATCCCGGTTGCGACGATCGCGACCGACGACGACTGGACGAGGATGTTGCGGGCGTTGCCGAGCGTGCGGAAGCCGGGCGCGAGCGCGCAGAACGTCAGGATCACGAGCGCGAACAGGACGGTCGGGGCGTGCCGGAGCAGGAAGGCCCCGGCGCGCGTGGCGGGTCCGGCGGGTACGGCCGCGGGGGCGTATTCGAGGACTTGGGACATGCAGGGTTCTCTGCGAGGATGCCGAGGCGGCGCTCAGGGTATTGGGTTGCGTGCGTCGGTCGCCGTCAGGGCGGCGCGCAAGATACGTTCGCGGTCGAAGTCGGGGCGGGCGACTTCGTCGGCGATCCGGCCGCGGGCCATCACGAGGATGCGGTCGCACGTGCCGATCAGTTCTTCGATCTCCGACGAGACGATCAGCACGCCCGCGCCGCCAGCGGCCAGCGACTCGATCAGCCGGTAGATCTCCTGCTTCGCGCCGACGTCGATCCCGCGCGTCGGCTCGTCGAGCAGGAACACGCGCGGGCGGCGCAAGAGCCACTTCGCCAAGACGACCTTCTGCTGGTTCCCGCCGGACAGCGTGCGGGCGGTCTGGCGTGACAAGCCGGCGGCGTGCAGGCGGACGGCGGCGGTCGCGTCGGCGACGGCGGCGCGCAGGCGGCCGCCCTGCACGACCCGCAGCGGCGTGCGGGCGTAGTTCGAGAGCGCGGCGAGCGCGGCGTTGTCCGGTATCGCCGCGTCCATCAGCAGCCCCTCCTCGCGCCGGTTCTCGGTCAGGAACGCGAGGCCGCGGCGGATGCTGCGCCGGGGGGAGGGGGTGAACGGCCGGCCGTCCACCTCGACCGTGCCCGACGCGACCGGGTCGAGCCCGAAAATCGCGCGGATGAGCTCGGTGCGGCCCGCGCCCATCAGGCCGGCGACCCCGAGCACCTCGCCGGCATGGAGGGCGAACGACACGTCGCGCACGAGCGGCGGCGACGACAGCTTGGCAACGCGGAGCAGGAGCGCCCGCGGCGATCCCGCGCCCCCTGCCAGGGGGTCGGTGGGCTCCCCCGCCGAGGAGCGTTGGCCGTAGAGGTGCTTGACGTCGCGGCCGACCATCTCGGCGACCATCCGCGCTTCGGTGTACGCCGCGCGCTGGCCGTGGCTGACGACCCGGCCGTCGCGGAGGACGGTGATGGCGTCGCAAAGCGTCAGCACGTCTTGGAGGCGGTGGGAGATGTAGACGACCGAGACACCGCGGCCGCGCAGGCGGCGGATGATGTCGAACAGGCGGCCGGCCTCCGGAGCCGTCAGCGACGTGGTCGGCTCGTCGAGGATCAGCAGCCGGGCGTCGAACCGCAGGGCTTTGGCGATCTCCACGAGCTGCCGCTGCCCGGGCGACAGGCTCGCGACGAGCGTCCCGGGCGCCACCGGCAGGTCCACTTGCTCCAGCAGCGCGGCGGCCCGCCGGCGCACGGCCCGGCGGTCGACGAGCGGGAGGCGGACGCCGGCGACGGTCAGCCGCGGGAACGCGTCGACGAACAAGTTCTCGGCGACCGACAAATTCGTGAACAGGTTCAGTTCCTGGTGGACGAACGCGACGCCGGCCCCCTGCGCGTCGCGCGGGCGGCGCGGGGCGTAGGGGGCGCCGCGGAGGAGCATCTGCCCGCCGTCCGGCTGGTGGACGCCGCCGAGGATGTTCATCAGCGTGGACTTGCCGGCCCCGTTCTCGCCGACCAGCCCCAGGACGCTGCCGGGCGCGACGGCGAACGACACGCCGGTCAGCACGGGGACGCCGAAGAACGACTTCGACACGCCGCGGAACTCGATGAGCGATTCGGTCACAGGAGGTTCACGCTCCCGCCAGGACTCGGTTGCGGAGGACGTCGAGCCCGGCGGCCACCAGGATCACCGCCCCCTTGACGATCATGATCGTGTACGGCTGCAGGCCGAGCAGGTCCAGCGAGTTCGCGATCAGCGAGAACAGCAGCACACCGGACACCGTCCACAGCACCTTCGCGCGGCCGCCGAACAGGCTGGTCCCCCCGATCACGACCGCCCCGATCACGTCGAGCAGGATCTCCCGCCCCATCGTCGGCGTCCCCACTTGCAGGCGCGCCGTGTACAGGAGCGACCCGACCGCCGCGCACACGCCCGATATGCCGTACGCCGCCGCCGTGACCCGCCGCACCGGCACGCCCGAGGTCAGCGCGGCCCGTGCGTTGTGCCCGGTCGCGTACAGCCAGCGGCCGGGCAGGGTGTGGGTCAGCGTCAGGTGGATCGCAACGGCGAGCGCGGCGACGACCCAGAACCCGTACGGCAGCCCGGCGAACGAGCCGAACCCGACCTCGGTGAACCGGTCGGGCAGGTTGGCGATGTTCCGCGACTTTGCGGCCCACAGGGTCGCGCCGCCGAGCATCATCATCGTGCCGAGCGTGACGATGAACGGGGGGAGCGACAGCCCGGCCACGGCCGCGCCGTTGAACGCCCCCACGGCCAGCCCGATCCCCAGCGCGAGCGCGACCGCGAGCGGCACCGTCGCCGGCTGCGGGACGCGCTGGCCGGTGGCGGGGTCGACCGCGGTCATCGCCCACGCCGCCGCCACGCTGGCGGCGGCGACGATCGACGTGACGGACAAGTCGATCCCGCCCGTGATCAGCACGACCGTCTGCCCGAGCGCGACCGCCAGCAGCGGCAGCATGTTCATGAACAGGTTCGTCAGGTTGGCGGGCGTCGCCAGATCCGGCACGAGCGGCCACACGGCGAGGAAGTAGGCGACGGCCAGCACGAGCGTCGCGTGCTCGGAAAAGACGGCGCGCAGCACCTTCGGTGCGGCACGGGCATCCTCCCCGTGACGGCCGGGCGGCGCGACGGCGTTAGGTGTTGCGTTCACGGGCCTCCCGGGCGGCGGCAGACACGGGCGAAATGCCTGTTCCACGGCGGTCACCTCTTGGCGTTCGCCCCCCACATCTTCGCCTTCTGCTCGCTCAGGTTCCCCTGGTGGATCACGAAGCCGGGGTCCTTGATCGTCGCCGGCACGTCCTTGCCCGCCTTCAGCTCGAACACGGCCCGGACCGCCTCCTTGCACTCAAAGTACAGGTCCTGTACGCCGTCGGCGTCCAGATAGCCGTCGACCAGCATCCGGTACGCGGTGGCGTCGCCGTCGAACCCGCCGAGGAGGACGTGCCCCTCCTCGCCGATCTTCTTGTACTTGTTCGCCCCCTTCAGGGCCGACACGATCGACGGGAACAGGAAGTCCGACGACGAGAAGATGAAGTTGATGTCCGGGTTCGCCTGCAGCGCGTTGGTCACGCCCGCGAGGGCCTTCTCCTGGTTCCACTCGGTCGGCACGCGGGCGACGACCTGGATGATGTCCGCGTGCTTCGCGACCGCCTGCTCGAAGCCGTCGCGGCGGCCGATCGCGTTGATGTCACTGAGGTCGCCGATCAGGATCATCGCCTTGTACTTCCTGCCTGACTTGCGGGCCTGTTCGCACATGTACTCGACCGTCTTCCGGGTGATCTCGACGTTGTCGGCGACGACCGTGACGGACTTGCCGGACGAGTCGGCGGGCGGGCGGTTGTAGAGGACGATCGGGATGTTCGCGCGGTTGGCGGCCTTGATCATCGGGACGACGGTCTGCGCGTCCTTGGGGGCGACCACGATCCCGTCGACGCCCTTGGCGATGAAGTTGTTGATCTGCTCGAGCTGGCGGTTGGCGTCGTTGTCGGCGACGGCGAGCAGGACGTCGGCGCCGCGGGCCTTGACCTCGGCCTCGACGGCGTCCTTGCTCGCGACCCAATACTCGGTCTGGAGCGTCTCGAACGCGACGCCGATCACCGGCTTCTTGCCCCCGCCGGAGGACGAGCCCTTGCGGTCGCACGACGCGACCGCGGTGAATAGCATCAGGAGGATCAGGGCAGCGCGGGTGGGGGTGGTTTTCATGGTCGGTTCCTCCGTTGGTGCGTCAGGCGTTGACGATGCCGCGTACGCTCTGTTTCAGCTCGTCCGTGTTGAAGACGTCCTTCCAGTCGGGCTTGAAAATGCGCTTCATGGCCTCGCGGACGACGTGGTACGCCCCTTCCGACATCTTCCAGTTGATCTGCTCGAACACGATCGCGAGCTGCACGTTGATGTGGCCGAGCATGAAGTCGGTCGCCGCCTCGCGCGGCACGCCGCGGTTGATCGCCTCCTCCATCGCCTCGCGCATGGCGACGACGAACGTGGCGGAGCACGTCTCGGACATGGCCGGCTCGAGGATCGCGAGTTGCTCGAGCGTCACCCGGTGGGACCGGAGGATCGGGCTGAAGTACGCCCGGCTGATAGCCTCGCCGATTGCGTACGCCTCCTCCGGCCCCTGCACGAGTGCGCTGACGATCGACTGCTTGGCCTTGCCGGCCCCGAAGTAGTCCCGCCGGGCCTCGGGGTCGATCTCGTTATTGAACACCGGCGGGTGCGTGGGGTGGGTGACGAAGTACGACACGTCGGCCCGCTCCGGCAGGATCCCGGCGTACGCGGCGGCGGGGTCGAGCGTCATCAGCATGGCGCCGCTCTTCATCTTCGGCACGAGGTCGGCGGCGACCGGCTGGATGAACTTGTCCGCGATCGCGAGGATCACGACGTCCGCCGACGCGGCCGCCTCGTCGGGCGCGGTAGGCGCGTCCCCGCGCGCCCGGAGCTTCTCGACCCCGCTCGCCAGCGGCTCGACGCATAGCACCCTGTACTGTCCGTTCTCGCGCAGACGGTTGCACGCCCGCGTCCCCATGTTACCGGCCGCGCCCCAGATGGCGACGTTCAACATGCTTGATTCCTTTTCGCTCAGTCGTTGACCCACTGCCGCATGGCCCGAACGCTCCGCTCCGCCCACTCCGCCTCCTTGCGGATCGTGGCCGCGGTGTCGCTCCCGGGCGGCGTCCACAACTCGACGATCGCGCTGAGGTCGCGGCCAAACCGCCGCAGCTCGCCGAGCAGCCACGGGACGTCCAGCATCCCTTCGCCGGCCGGCCGGCCCTCGACGGTAAAGCCCTGCAGGTACGGCACCCGCCGAACCGCGAAGTCCTTCACGTGCAAGTTCACCGTGTACTCCGCCAGCGTCGGGACCACAACCCGCGGCCCCTCCAGCGCCCCGAACGAGTTGGCCGTGTCGAGACAGACGCCGACCGGCACGCCGCGTTCGCGCAGCTCCGAGACGATTCCCGCGAGCGTGTCGGCCGTGAAACGGTCGTGGTTCTCGATCGCGAGCGTCACCCGATTCTCTTGCAGTTCCCGCGCGACCTCTGCCACGCGGGGAACCACTTGGGCGGGCGACGGGTGGTTGTCCGCCGTGTCCACCACCACCCGCAAAATCGGCGAGCCCAGTCTGGCCGCGATTCGGATGAACCGGCGGAGATGACCGGGCTCAATGCCGCGCGTGCCGATTTCGACGGAGACGCCCTCGCCCGACGCCCGCGACGCGAGCGTCTCGACCGACCCGTCCTCCCAAGTCTCCGCCGGCAGGTTGTCGCAAAGCTGAACCACGCACACACCGAAGCCCTTCGCGCGGGCGATCAGATCAAGCGCGGTCACCGCGCCCTGCGGACGGTTTTCGTCCGTGCCGACCGCCCAGCCGTAGGTGTAAGAGCTGATGCCCAACCGCATACCGCGCCTCAGTCGTCCCAGGAGCCGCCCGCCAGCACGCCGCCGTCCACCGTGACCGTCTGCCCGGTCAGGTAGGACGATCCGGGGCCGGCCATGAACAGCACCGCCGCGACCATCTCCTCCGGCTCGCCCGGTCGCTTCGCCGGGATCCGGCCGAGCAGCCACGTCCGCCGCTTGTCGTCCTGCCAGAGCGGTCCGTCGGTCAGGGGCGTACGGATGAACCCGGGCGCGAGGCAGTTCACCTGGATGTTGTCCTTTGCCCACTCGACGGCCTGCGTCTTCGCGAGTTGCGTCAGCGCGGCCTTCGTCATGCCGTAAACCGACGTCCCGGCCAGCGCGATCGAGCTGGTGAGCGACGCGACGTGGACGACCTTCCCGCCCCCCTGCCCGCGCATGATCGCGTGGGCCGACCGGCTGAGGAAGTAAGCGCTTCGCAGGTTCACGTTCAGGATCGTCTCGTAGTCGTCGTCCGTCACCTGCTCGATCGACTTTCGGCGGTTCATCCCCGCGCAGTTGACCAGCACGTCCAGCCTCCCGGTCGCGGCCCGTGCGTCGGCGATCAGCCGGTCGCACGCCGCGGGGTCGTTCAGGTCGGCCGTCAGCACCACCGCTTTGCCGCCGCTGGCCTCCACCTCACGCCGCGTCTCCGCGAGTTGGGCCTCCGACCGCCCGTGGACGGCGACGACCGCCCCCGCGCCCGCCAGCCCGACCGCGAGTGCGCGGCCGATGCCGCCACTCGCGCCCGTCACCAGCGCCGTCCGGCCCGCCAACGAAAAGAACCTGTCCAGCGTCTTGCTCATCTCGTAGCACGGGCTACCAGCCCGTGCCTCTCTCTTAAGCATCAATTCACGGGCTGATAGCCCGTGCTACGTCACGCGCCCGTCTCCGCCACGTACCGACTGTACCACTCCACGTAGTTCTCGATCCCGTCCTCCAGCCGAGTGTACCGCGGCGCGTAACCGAGTTGCTCCACCGCGTTCGCGACGCTCAGCACGCCGCGGTACCGGATCTCCAGCTTGTCCGTTTCCGACAGCCCCGGCCCGATCACGATGTCGGCCCTCGGCACTCGCCGCCGGACGACCTCCGCCACGTCCCCCGCCGTCCGCAGCGGCTGCCCGGTCGCGGCGTAGTAGATCCGGTCCCGCACCCGCTCCGCCGGCGCGTCGACCGCCCGCACCGTTAGCTGGGCCACGTCCTCCACGTGCGTGTAGTCCCTCGGGAACTCCCGCCCGTTCGCGAACCGCGTCGGCCTCCCTCGCACGGCGTCCTCGACCATCGGCTTGACGAAGATCGGGTGCTGCATCCCGAATCCGTACACCGCCGACGGCCGCAGCACGACGAAGTCCGTCCCGAATGCTTGCCGGTACCCGTACGCGAACGCCTCGACCGCCACCTTGCTGGCCCCGTAGAACCCGCTGCCCGGCCCCTCGTCGTTGCAGACGACCGGGTGGGAGGCGTCTACCGGCTCGTACCGGATCCCCGGCAGCGCGCCGATGCTCGAAAACAGCACCGCCCGCCGCACATCAAATAGGCGCGCCGCCTCGAGGACGTTCAGCGACCCCTCGACGTTGACCCGCAGCGCGAGCAGTGCCTTGTGCTGAACCGCCGCCGGGTTGCCGATTGCCGCGGTATGCACGATCGCCGCCGGCCGGTGCGCCGCGACCGCCGCCATCACCTCCGGCCACTGGTCCACGCCACCCTGCACGAACGTCACGCGCTCGGCGACCGGCTTCAACCACCACGCCGCCTCCCCCGCCGGCGGCCGCTGGTCGAACAGCACCACCCGGTCGCCGCGATCGGCCAACTGCCGCGCGACGTGGCTGCCGATGAACCCGGCGCCGCCGGTGACGAGGATTGTTTCGCTCATCGCCCGCCCTCCTCACCGGCGTCGACCAAGTCCACCCGCACGACGGCGTACGGCGGCAGCCGCAGTTCGCTCATGCCGCCGTCGGTACTCAGGTCACCCTCCCGCCCGTCCAAGCCCGCGACGACGCTCACACATCCAGCGACCCGATACGGAGTTCGGATCTCTACCTGCGTCTCCTCCCAGTGCAAACTGGCCGCAATCAGGCACGCCCGATCCTTCCGCCGCAGCGCCAACCCCACGTGCCTGAGCGGTTCCGCCTGCAGGCACAGCAGCACCTGCTCCGGCGCGAACGCCGCAACCTCGGCGAAGACCCGGTAAAGCGGGTACGCCTCCCCCTCCTCGTCCATCACCCCTGCCGGCCCGAGCAGATCGAAGAGCGAGACGGACCCTACTTGGAGCTCCGCGTAATGCTTCAACACCGCCACCGTCCACGCCGCCCCGAACGCCGACCGCTGCCGCGGGTCCGCCCGCTCGGCTTCCGCCTCCTGCCCCGACTTCCCCTTCGCGAACGGGTCGGGCCGACGATGCAACAGCACCGGCCCAATCGCCAACTTCGCCGTGCTGCCGGGCCCAAGGAATCTCCCGACCGTGATCACCGCCCACTCGATCGCTTGGAGATTCTCCACGATCGACAGATCGTCGGTCGCGTGCACCTGTGGGTTGTACGGGTACGCGACGAGATCTATTGCCCCTGCCGCCGGCCGATCGCGGTTCAACTCCGTGAAGTTACCGACCGTCCCGCCGCCCACGGGCACCGCGGGTGATACCCTTTCCAGAACCGACTTCGCCACCGCCACCGCCCGCTCTGACGCCATCGGGCGCCCGTCTTCGTAAACGATCCAACGGCAAACCGGGACTCCGAGCCGCGCGACCTCGTCCGCCAGCATCCGCATCGCCCCCTCGACGTCGCCCGCCACGTGTGCCGCCACCTCGAGCGGGAGTTCCAGCCGCCGCGCCGCGTCCGCCGCCGCTGCCAGTTCGGCCTTCCACTCGCCCGACAGCCGCGCCTCGACGCGCAGGTGCGCCAGCCGCAGCTCCCGCGCACGTTCCGCCTGCCGCTCGCCGAGCAACGCGCGCCCCTGCCAGCGGGTGCCGATGCCCGGCAGCGGCCCCATCTCCGCGCCGTTGAGGCCCAGCCACGCCGGGCGCTCGCGCCGCACCCCTGTGCCGCCGATCCCGACCCGCACCACCACCCGATGCCGAACCCGCTCCCCCGCCCCCAGCCAATAAGGGAACCCGTTGGCCAGCGGCCGGCAATACGTCTTGTACGAGCCGTCCCCCCAGTTCCGCTGATCCTCCGTCTCGAACACCTCCCCCTCGAATTCGATGCGCGCCGTCGCCCCCGCGACGCCTTGGTCGATCGCCCGGATGTTGGTGAACGGCGGGTTCGGATCGATCTCCAATGGAAACCGCGCCTCGTCGCGCGTGCCGTCGGAGTGCTCGATCATGCACGGCGTGCCCGTAAGGTCGAGCGGGTGCAGCACGCACACCCCCGTCCGGTTCGTCTCGAACGCCCGCCGCGCGAACCCGTCCATCTCGTACGTGACGACGACCGCCTCGCCCCCGGCGGCGCGCTCTGCCCGCGCTTCGATCCGCCCCCGCCAGGCGAAGTTCACCTCGTCCCGCACATGCTCGGCCGCGAACGACACCTCGAACCAGTCCGGCCCCGCCTGCTCCGCCCGGACGTCCGTCACCCGCGGCTTGACCGTCCCCCACCGCCCGTCGCGCACGCCGACGTAGATCCGCCGCACGACCTCCTCGTCGCCCACGCGCAAGTACCGCAGGTCTCCCCCGTCGAACAACGCGCGCAGCGGCCCGGCCACCAATTCGCGCCGCTCCGCCGGGACTGCTGACGAACCGCTCACGCCTCGCCCCCCACCTGCACGACCGCGCCGCGCGCCGCCGACTCGTACGCCCCGAACACCAGCCGCAGCGTCCGCAGGTTGTCCTCCCCCGTCGTCTCCCCCGGCCGCTCGCCGCGGACGGCCGCCAGCAGGTCCGCGCAGCACGGCACGATGCTGGCCTGCACGACGTCGTACGCCGGGTCGGCCCACGCGTAACGCGCCGGCGGGTGCCGCCGCGCGGTGGTGCCGTCCGCCGTCGTCACCCGCACCCAGTAGTCCGGCCCGATCTCCGCCGACCCCCGCTCGCCTTCGACGAACACGAACGTCTCGGGGAAGCGGTCGTGCTCCAGGTGGTTTTCGGCGTACGCGAGATTGCACGTGACCGTCCCGCCGCCCGCCATCCCGAGGACGACCGTCGCGACGTCTTCGCCGGCGATGTCCCGATGCACCTTGTCCGTCCGACAATAGACCGTCTCCGCCTCGCCGAACAGGAACCGCGCCGCGTCCAGGACGTGCGTGCCCACGTCGGTCAGGATGAACTTCTTCAGCTCGCGCAGGAACGGCTGGTTCTGGAACACCGGGAACCCGTTGACGAAGTCCAGCCGCGCCCGGAACACCCGCCCGATTCGCCCGTCGTCCAGCACGGCCTTCAGCGCCCGCATCGGGGCCTGCCACCGCCAGTTCTCGTGCACCCACAGCGGCACGCCCGCCCGCGCGCACGTCGCGACGGTCCGTTCCGCCTCCGCCAGCGACGCCGCCAACGGCTTCTGGCAGATCACCGGCACCCCCCGCGCCGCCGCTAACCCCACCACGGCCGCATGCGTGTCCGGGCTGGTGATCACGTCTGCGACGTCCAACCCCTCCCGCGCGAGCATCGCCCCGGCGTCGTCGTACACCCCGGTGATGTCGAACTGTCCGGCCAGCGCCACCGCCTTGTCCCGATCCCTGTCGCAGACGGCGACGATCCGCACGTCCGGCAGTTCGCACCACCCGGACACCTGGGACTGCGCCCAGAACCCGCACCCGATCACGCCGACCCTAGTTAGCCCTGTCGTCGCCGCCATCAAAGCCCTCTCGCGCCGCGCCGGCCGCTCCTGCCCTCGACGCAGAACGATCCCCGCACCCGCCCCTGGCCGCAATCCTCGATCGCGTAAATCTTTTCCGATTCCACGACACCGCGATTACGATCTGCCCCCGTGCCGCAGCAGCCGCTCCGCATCGCCCTGGTCTTCTCCTACAGCCTCGCTTACTGTCGCGCGATTCTGCGCGGCGTCACCCGTTACGCGCAGACGAAGAACGACTGGGCCTTCACCCCGATCGAGCCCGACGCCGCCGGCCTGCGCCTGCTGCGCGAGGTGCGCCCCGCCGGGCTGATCGCCCACGTCTACTCCGCCGACCTCGCCCGCGCCCTGACCGCCCTTCGCCGACCGACCGTGAACGTCTGCGGCGTCCTCCCCGCCGCCCGCTTCCCCCGCGTCGGCCTCGACGACGCCGCGATCGGCCGCGCCGCCGCCGCCCACTTGCTCGACCGCGGTTTGCGGCACTTCGCGTTCGTGGGCCACCCGGACCACGCGTATTCCGTCGCCCGGGAGGCCGCCTTCCGCGCGGCCGTCCGCCGCGCCGGGTTCAAGGTCGATGCCTACCACGAGCCCGGCGGCTTCGACCCCCGCGGCCGCCTCTGGTCGCTGGACGACGCCCTCCGCCGCTGGGTGCTAGCGCTCCCCAAGCCGGTAGGCTTGTTCACCTGCAACGACGTCTGGGGCGCCCAGCTCTCCGAGGCCTGCCGCCGCGCCGGCGCGGCGGTTCCGGAGGACGTCGCGATCGTCGGCGTCGACAACGATGATTTGCTGTGCGAGCTCGCCCGTCCGCCCCTGTCGAGCGTCGCCGTCCCCGCCGAGGCGATCGGCCACCGCGCCGCCGCCCTGCTCGACCGTCTGATGGTCGCCCGCCGCGTCCCCGCCCCCACTCGCCGCCCGATCCTCCTCCCGCCGGCCGGCGTCGTCGCCCGCCGTTCTTCAGACGTCCTCGCGATCGCCGACCCCCTCGTGGCCGAGACGATCCGGACGATTCGCCAGGCCGCCCACCGCCCGCTGTCCGCCGGCGAGGCTGCCGACGTGCTAGCGGTCTCCCGCCGCTCGCTGGAGCGCCGCTTCCGCCGCGCCCTGGGCCGCGGGATCGCGCAGGAGATCCGCCGCGTCCACGTCGAGCGCGCGAAGACGCTGCTCCTCTCGACCGACCTCCCGATGTCGCAGATCGCGGCGCAGGCCGGCTTTTCCGACGGCAAGCACCTGTCGGTCAGCTTCCGCCACCACACCGGCACCACCCCGTCGGCCTACCGCAGCCGCGCCCGCGGGTGACAGAGATCACCGGAGAGACGCAGAGGACGCAGAAAAGACGTTCGGTAGGGTGAGATTCATCCCACCGTCCGCCCAGGCCGCGCGGCGGACGGACACCTCCCCAGTGCGTGCCCCACATAGCCCGCCGCTTGCAGCGGTCGCCGCCCCCCTCATCGGTCCCCGAACACCCGCCGCCGCAGCAGACGCATGTCGAGCGGGACCAGGGCGACGAGGATCGCCAAACACAACCCCGCCGCCGCCGCCAGATGCCACGTCGGTTTCCCCGCCAACAACAACCACCGCAGCCCCTCCGCCAAATGATGCAGCGGGTTCGCCATCGCCACCTGCCGCAAGCCGGGCATGTCCGGCAGCGGGAAGTACGTGCTCGACGCGAAGCCGATCGGCATGATCACGAGGAAGAACGGCAAACTCATGTGGTCGATCGTCGGGATCATCGCCGTGAACAGCAGCCCGATCGCCGAGAACGCCAGGGCCGCGAGGAAGACCAGCGGGATCACCGCCGGCAGCCAGGCCCAGTGCAGGCGGAGCGATCCGGCGACGCCGAACCCGATCAGCACGAGTCCGACCACCGCCGCGTAGGACGTCGCCAGCGTCGCGGCCCAGAGCGCCTCGCCCCACACCACGTGCTGCAACCGCACCTGCGTCGTCAACTGCCCTTCCCACGACTTCTGGAAGTGCATGCGGATGAACGCCGCGAACAGCGACTGGAAGAACGACGACATGAACGTCGTGTACGCCAGGATGCCGGGCGCGAGGTAGTGCAGATAGTCCATCGGCCGGCCCTGCCAGCGGAGCGTCCCCATCTGCGCCCCCAGGCCGACGCCGAACGCGAGCAGCATGATCAGCGGCTCGCACACCGGCGGCAGCGTGACCGTGTGCCAGTTCCGCAGATGGACGCGCAAATGCCGGCTCAGGATCGCACGGCTCTGCCACTGGAACGCCGGACCAAACGCACCGCCCACGCCTCACCCTCCCTTTCCTTCTTCGGCCAGCGCCAGGAACAGGTCGTCCAACGTCGGCGGCCGCACCTCGTACCGCAACCCGGGGAACGCCGCGACGAACGCCGCCAATCCCGGCGCGTCCAGCGGCACGTGCCAGCTCGCCAGCACCTGCGAAGGCCGGGCGCCGTTCGCGCGAAACCATTCGAGCGCCCCCGCCGCCCCCTGCTCCCCTTCTTCCAGCACGACGACGTGCTCCCCCACCACGTCCCCGAGCACCTCGCGCGCCTGCCCGTGCGCCCGCACCTTGCCCGCCTGCAACACCTGCAGCCGGTCCGACAGCCGCGCCGCCTCGTCCATGTAGTGCGTCGTCAGCACGATCGCCAATCCCTCGTCGCGCAATCCGTTGACCAGCTCCCAGACCGCCACCCGCGCCTGCGGATCCAGCCCGGTCGTCGGCTCGTCGAGGAACAACACCTTCGGCGCATGCACCACCGCCCGCGCGATCATGAGCCGCCGCTTGAACCCGCCCGACAACGTCTCCGGCTTCTGGTTCGCGAACGGCTCCAGTCCGAACCGCGCCAGCAACCCCTCGATCCGCTCCACGAGATCCGCCTGCCGCGGCCGGTAGTATCGCCCCGTTTGCAGCAGGTTCCCCCGCACCGTGAAGTCGCTGTCGAACGTGTCATCCTGCGTGCAGACGCCGAGCAATCGCCGCGCCCGGTCCCCATCCGTCGCGAGGTCGTGCCCCGCGATCCGCACCGACCCCGCGTCGGCGGTCAGGTAGCCGTAGCACATCCGCAGCGTCGTCGTCTTCCCCGCCCCGTTCGGCCCGAGCAGCCCGAGCACCTCCCCCGCCGCGCACGTCAGATCGATCCCGTCCACGACCCGCTTCCCGCCGAGCGTCTTGGTCAATCCGACGGCCTCGAGCCGCGGCGGCTCCTGCCCCTTCCCGATGGTGATGACGTCCGCTTTCAAGGGACGGCCCGAATATCCGCCCCGGGCTCAGCCGTCAAGCTGCGCCCGCTCTGACTCCCTCGCCCGAAGAGGTTGAACCACGGAGGACACGGAGGGCACAGAGGGAAGACGGTACGGGTTCCAACGGACCGCGGCCGTAGTGCCATTCAGCGCCGCGCGCGGCATAATCCCGCCGATGGCAGACGGCGCGAAACAATTCGGCGACTACCACTGGGCGGACGTGGGCGAGGGGTTCCTCTGGGAGTTGACCGACGCCGCGGGCGACCACGTCGCGGAGGTCACGTTCCAGGAGGAGTCGGGGCAGCGGTGGTCGTGGTACGTGCCGCTGGACGAAGCGTGGCATTACGCGAACGGCCCGAACCCGAGCGGCCTCGCCCGGTCCGCCGACGCGGCGAAGGCGATCTGCGAGGCGATCCTCAAGGGGACGTACCTGAGGGAGTAGGGCCGCCGCCATGTCCACCGCCGGCCGCACCGTGACCCGAGGACCGGAAAGCGTTGCCGTTTCCGACCCCGCCCGCCGCGCGGCGTACGAGGTGTACGGCAGCGACCCGGTGCAGGCGTTCGGCACGGTCGCCGGACGGGAGTTGTACTTCCGCGCGAAACACGCCGCCTGGAGCTTCGACGTCGCCGACCATAAGGGCGACCTGCCGTCGGACGGATTCGCGGACCCCAACGGCTTCTTCCGCGAAGGGGCCTACGCGGGGGCGAGCCACATGTCGTGGGACGAAGCCGTGCGCCTGATCGACCAGTGCCTGACCGAGTACGCCGGCTGACCCCGCCCAGAAGAACGTGGCCAGCTTAGGGCTCGCGGTCTTCCGGAGGGGAGAGCCTACCGCCGCCGGTACCCCGTCCTCGCCTTCGTCTTCGCCGCAACAGCGCAGCGGCGGCGGCGGCCGCGCCGAAGCCCCGTACGTCGCCGGACTCCGCCCGATCCCGCGGATCGCCGGGCGAGTCGGCCCGACAGGGGCCGATAACGGCCGGACCGCGTTTTCGGGGCCGGGAACGCGGTCGCTAGGGCCAGAGATTCCGTCCCTCCTACTAGAGATTCCGTCCCCGAGACTGAGGACGGCGTCCCTCCGATTGGAGGCGGCGTCCCTAACGCTGGGGATCCCGTTCCCGGTACTGGAGACTCCGTCCCCGATGCTGGAGATTCGGTGCCCGGCATTGGGGGTCCCGTCGCTCCGCTTAGAGACCGCGCCCCCGGCGCTGGAGACCCCGTCCCTCCGACCGGAAACGGCGCCCCCGGTCCTGGAAACCGCGCCCCCGGTCCTGAGGCCAGCGCGCCCGACCTCCGCCAGCGCGCGGCCGGCGTCGGAGACGTCCCGCCCCACTCCGGACGTCGGCCTACGCGGCCGATGCTCCTGCGGAGCGAGGACGGGCTGCGCCCGGCGGTGACCCCTCACTCCCCCGCAACCGACCGCGGTCACGGAACGGCAACTCGCCGCCCGCCCGCGGTTCGGGGCGGTGACGTGTCGACCGGTCGGCGGCGCGTTACCATCCGCCCGATCCGCGTCCGCCCGCGCCCGCCCGCGCCCGCGCATCGGCGGCCGCGCGGCGGTTCGCGGGCGGATGCCCGACCCGATGGGAGCCGACGCCGTGCCTTTCGAGCGACCCTGGCTGAACGACGAAAGCCTGCACGTCCTGATGCCCCGCGCCCTCGCGGCCGCCTGGCGCGGCTCGAGCGGTCATCATTGCGAGCGGGCGTGCGCGGTGGCGGACGATTGGCTGTCCGTTCGACGTTCCGAGGGACTGAGACGGCGCGGCCGCCGGGCGGGCATTCCTCCTCGGCGACGACGCCGGCGCGGCGCTGGTCGGTTGACGCTGACGGTGGCGCGGTCGCCGTTACGCGGTGGATGAACGCGGACGATGAGGAGACTCTGATCGCGTGCGCGCTCCGCGGCGAAGACCGGTGGCGCACGGGACCGGCGATCGAGTTCGACAACGCGGACCCGGCGTGGGTGCTGTTCGACGCGGCGCGGAACCCGTCGGCCGACGGCGACCGCATCGAGACCCGCGAGGTGACGATGCCGGTCGGCCGCGTCGTCGCCGAGACCTGGCTCGCCGAGCGCGGCCCCAACAGCGCGATCGTCCACCGCTTCCGCCCCGCCGGCCGCTGAGCGCGGAGCCGGCCCGCGAGCGGCGACGGGCGCAACCGCCGCCCCCTCCCTCCGCGTCGCTGTCTAGAATGGGCTTCCCGAACTGCAGGCACCCCGCTCCGCCCGCCGGGACGGCGGAGTCCTGCTCCGGGGGGCCTTGCTTCTCCGCGCATTCCGCCCCCGGCAGGCTCGGTGCGTGATCCGTCCCCGGTGTGCTCGGATCGCGTCCTGTCGGGGCAACAACCGGGCGCCTATAAGTGCGCGTTCTCGAGAATCGACCCTCCGAGTCCCGACGAGTCACCCGCCCGAGACGGGACGGTGTTGGAGTACGGTCGCGGCGAGCGCGCGAAGGTGAGCTGGCCAAGGGTCGCGGGCTCGTTGCTCCTGTACCTCCTCCCACCCGCGGCCTCCCACCCGCGGCCTACGGCCTCTTCCGGGCGTTGGTCACAATCCGCGGGTGCGGGTAGCGGACGGCGCCGGGGGGTGACGACGGTACGCCCGGTCGCGCGTTCGGTTGGGGCGCGTCCCGCCGGCGCAGGAGCGCCGCCGCGCCGCGGCGCGGGCCGCGTGGCCGTCCCCGGCGGACGTCGCCCACGGCCCCCGCTCCGTCCTGCAACTTCCCTTCTCCCCCGTCTTCCCTTCGTGCCTTCGTGGTTCCCTCCCCCCCGTTTGACTTGCCGCGGCGTCAGATTCAGAATCGGCCCTCATGGCCGACGGGCCGCCCGTTTACCTCGACTGCGCCGCGACCACCCCGGTCGACCCGCGCGTGACCGCGGCCGTCGTCCGCTTCCTCGCCGATGAGTACGGAAACGCCGGCAGCCGGACGCACGACTTCGGCGGGCGGGCCCGGCGGGCGGTCGAGCGGGCGCGGGATCAGGTCGCGGCGGTCGCCAGGTGCACGCGGGGGGAGGTGGTCTTCACCGGCGGGGCGACCGAGAGCAACAACCTCGCGATCCTCGGGCTCATCGAGCACGGGCGGCGCACCGGCCGGCGGCACCTCGTCTCCACCGCGATCGAGCACGCCGCGGTGCTCGAGCCACTGCGACACCTCGCCGGGCACGGATTCGAGGTCACGCTCGTGCCGCCCACGCCCGGCGGGTGGGTCGATCCGGACGCGGTGCGGACGGCCGTGCGGGCGGACACGCTGCTCGTGTCGGTCATGCACGTGAACAACGAGACCGGCGTAATCCAGCCGATCGAGGCGATCGCCCGCGGGCTCGAAGGGCACGCCGCCTGGTTCCACGTCGACGCCGCCCAGAGCTTCGGCAAGATCATCGAGCCGCTCCGCCACCCGCGCGTCGACCTGATCAGCGTCAGCGGCCACAAGCTGCACGCGCCCAAGGGCGTCGGCGCATTGATCACCCGCCGCCGCGGCGACGAGCGCCCGCCCCTCACGCCGCTCACGTTCGGCGGCGGGCAGGAGCGCGGCCTCCGCCCCGGCACCCTCCCCGTCCACCAGATAGTGGGCCTCGGCCTCGCCGCCGAGCTGGCGCTCGCGGAGGTCGACGAGCGCGCCGCCGCGAATCGCGAGTTCCGCGCCCGCGCCCTCGCCGCCCTGCTCCCGCTCGACCCCGTCCTGACCGTCGACCCCGACCGCGCCGTCCCCCACATCCTCAACCTCTCCTTCCCTGGCGTCGACGCCGACGAGGCGATGGAAGCCCTCGCCGATTGGATCGCGATCTCCAACGGCTCCGCCTGCACCTCCCACTCGCAGACCTGCAGCCACGTGCTGGGCGCCATGGGCCTCGCCGGCCCCCGCGCCGACGGCGCCCTCCGCCTCTCCTGGTGCCACCTGACCCCCGACCCCGACTGGCCCCGCGTCGTCGAAATCCTCCGCAGCCTCCGCGGCTGAACCCTCGACCCGCCCGCGCCCCCGGGTCATCCTGAGGGAGCCTTAGCGACCGAAGGATCCGGCGGCGAGTGGCGAGGCCCCGTCACTCGCGGTTAGATCCTTCGCAAGCGCAGGATGACGGATCACGGGCGGCTGACGCCCCTGCTCGCTTTCGTCAGCCGCCCAACCTCTGGCGGCCTACCTCGAGCCGACACCGTCCCCGTGCGCCCTCGTTCTTTTCACTTCCCCGCCCATCGCTATGATCCCTCGTCGAACGCCCCCCGCTGTGGGTCGGGCCCCGAACGAGAACGCGAGGTCAGCACCCGGATGGCGGAAGAGTCGTCGCAGCCAGCACCCGTCTACTACAAGCGGTCGCGGTTCTCCAGCCGCCTCCCCGCCGACCGCCTCTACACGCCCTCCCACTACTGGCTCGCCCAAATCGAGCCCGGCCTCTGGCGCGTCGGGTTCACCAAGTTCGCCACCCGCATGCTCGGCGACTTCGTCGAGCACAAGTTCGAGCCCAAATCGGGCGACTCCGTCGCCGTCGGTCAGACGATCGGGTGGGTCGAAGGCTTCAAGGCGTTGACCGACCTATACTGCGTCGCCGACGGCCAGTTCGCCGGCGGCAACCCGGCCCTCGAGCAGGACGTGACCCTTGCGGACAGTCAACCCTACGGCGAAGGATGGCTCTACGCCGTCCGCGGCACGCCCGACCCAGGCGCGGTCGACGTCCACGGCTACGTCGCCCTGCTCGATCTAACGATCGAGAAGATGCAGTCCAAGGCCGGCGGCGGCGAGAGCGGCAGCGGTAGCGGCGACGAAGTATAGAAGGAGACGCGCGTGAGCAACGACAAGACCCGCTACATCATGATCGGCGGCTTCCTCGGCGCCGGCAAAACCACCGCGATCCTGAAAATCGCCCAGACGCTCCGCGACCGCGGGCTGCGCGTCGGGCTGATCACCAACGACCAGAGCTTCGGTCTGGTCGACACGACGATGCTCAGCTCCCACGGCTTCCACGTCGCCGAGATCACCGGCGGCTGCTTCTGCTGCCGGTTCAACTCCCTCGTCGACGCCGCCGAGCGCCTCGCCGCTGACACGACTCCCGACGTCTTCATCGCCGAGCCGGTCGGAAGCTGCACCGACCTGAAGGCCACCGTCGACTACCCCCTCCGCCGCATCTACGGCGACTCGTACTCCATCGCCCCCCTCAGCGTCCTGGTCGACCCGACCCGCGCCGCCCGGGTGCTCGGCTTGGAAACCGGCAAGTCGTTCTCCGAGAAGGTCGTCTACATCTACACCAAGCAGCTCGAGGAGGCCGAGGTCATCGTCATCAACAAGGCCGACCTGCTGTCGCCTGACCGCCTCGACGCGCTGAAGTCCGCCCTCGCAAGCCGCTTTCCAAGCGCCCAAGTGCAGGTGATCTCCGCCCGTACCGGCCTCGGCATGGACAGCTGGATCGCCCAAATCACCACCGCCGCCCCCAAGCTCACCGGCGCGATGGACGTCGACTACGAGGAGTACGCCGAGGGCGAAGCCCTGCTAGGCTGGCTGAACGCGACGATCCAGCTCGACTCCGCCAACGCGTTCGACGGCAACGACCTCCTCCTCCGCCTCGCCGGCGAAGTTCAGTCGCGGCTCCGCGCCCAGTCCGCCGAGACCGCCCATCTGAAGATGACCCTCGCCCCCGCCGCCGACGGTGGGAATGATCTCGCCGTCATCAACCTGACCCGCGGTGACGGTCAGGCCGAGCTCTCCCACCGCCTCCAGGAGCCGCTCACCGCCGGCCAACTGATCCTCAACCTCCGCGCCGAGGCCGACCCAGAACTGCTCAAGGAGGCCGTCACTGCCGCCGTCCAGAACCTCGCCGCCGCCACCGGCGTCACCGCCTATTTCGAGCACTTGGAACGCTTCCGCCCCGGCAAGCCGACCCCGACGCACCGCCTCGCCGGTATCTGATAAGTCCCGAACCGGAATAAGGTAAACGGCCGCACGTTGAGTCCGTAATAGAAGGCGAACGCACAAACGACCTCGACCGCAGACGACAGCATGACTGAACCCGCCCGCATCCTCTACTGCCACTGTGCTTACGCGCAGGTCGTCCCCAAGGAAGTGAAGGAGGAGGTCCTGCGCCACCTCGCGTCGTCGGGCGTTGCCTTCGACGCCGTCGCCGACCTCTGCGAGCTTTCGGCCAAGGGGGATCCGTCGCTTGCGAGGCTGGCCGGTGATGGCAACGTGAAGATCGCCGCCTGCTATCCGCGAGCGGTCAAGTGGCTTTTCAACGCCGCCGGCGTCACGCTGCCGGAGCAAGGCGTCGAGGTCCTCAACATGCGCACCGAACCGGCGGAGAAGGTCGTCTTCGCGATCCTCGGCCAAGGCTTCGCGGCCGCCGCGACACCAATTGGCGCGCGCGAGCCGAAGGAGGCGCTGTGATCGCCAACGCCGTCTCCCCCCCGCGCGTCGTCCTCTACGAGGGCGAGGGCAGCCGCCCGGTCGACGACGCCCAGCGCTTCGACCTGATGAAGTCGTTGCTCGAGAAGGGGTACTCCGTCACCAGCACCCGCGCGGGCGGGCACGTCAGCGCCGCGGACTCCACCGGCGGCACGATGGTCATCCTCGGCCGCTTCGAACAAGAAGGACTTTCGGGCGCGCAAGGCGACGCGGGCGACTTGAAACTCCACGTCCGCGACATCGAGGGGCTCGAAACACCAGCCGTCCTCGAAGCCGTCGACGCCGCCCGCGGCGACGCGCAAATCGACAAGCCCGGCAAGTGGAAGCCGTGGTTCCCCGTCATCGACTACAACCGCTGCACGAACTGCATGCAGTGCATGAGCTTCTGCCTGTTCGACGTCTACGGCGTCTCCAAGCAGGGGCAGATCACGGTTCAGAATCAGAACAACTGCAAGACGGACTGCCCCGCCTGCAGCCGCGTCTGCCCCGAGGTCGCGATCCTGTTCCCGAAGTACCGATTCGGCCCGATCAACGGCGACGAGGTCAACCCCGACGACCTCCGCCGCGAGGCCATGAAGGTCGACATCTCCGCCCTGCTCGGCGGCGACATCTACGCCGCCCTCCGCGACCGCAGCGCCAAGGCCAAGAGCCGCTTCTCCAAGGAGCGCGACGAGGACCGCGCCCTCAAGGAACGCATGCGCTGCCTCGACAAGCTGAAGCAGAACATGGGGCAGATGGACATCCCGACCGAGGTCCTCGCTTCACTCCCGTCCCCCGACCAGATCAAACAAAAGGCACAAGAAGCAAAAGCCCGCGCCGAAGCCGCCCTGGAACTCGCCCGCGCTAATGCCGAAGGCGGCGAGGCCGCTTCAGCGGCCGGGTCTTCTTCTTCCCTCGAAACGTCCCCATCCGCAGGTACCCCCCAATGATGCTCAAGTTCGCCAAGCGGATGATGACCGAGACCGACAAGCGGCTCCTCTGGAAGTTCGCCTACAACTTCGGCTACAAGGGCATGCGCTCGGTCCAGCTCTTCAAGAAGCGATTGAAGAAGGGCATCCATTTCCCCCCGTTCCTGTTCATCTCGATCCTGAATTCGTGCCAGCTCCGCTGCCAGGGGTGCTGGGTCGACGTCGACGCGCCGCGCAAGATGATCGACCTCGACGAGTGGAACAAGCTGATCAACGACGCGAAGAAGCACGGCAACAGCTACTTCGGCATCCTCGGCGGCGAGCCGTTCATGCACCCCCAGCTGATGGACATGCTGGCGGCCCACCCCGACTGCTACTTCCAGATCTTCACGAACGGGCAGATGATCACCGACAAGGTCGCCGCCCGCCTGCGCGAGATCGGCAACGCCAGCCCGCTGATTAGCATCGAGGGCACGGAAGTCGTCAGCGACGACCGCCGCGGCCGACTGAACGTCTTCAACAAGACCCTCGCCGGCCTCGAGGCCTGCCGCCGCCACAAATTGATCACCGGGGTCGCCACCAGCGTCTGTCAGACTAACATCGACCTGGTCTCCGAGTCCTGGCTGAACCGCCTGATCGACATGGGCGTCCACTACGCGTGGTTCCACACCTACCGCGTCGTCGGCCCCAAGCCGGCGCCGCACCTCGCGCTGCGGCCCGAGCAGGTGCGGCAGGTGCGCAAGTTCATCGTCGAGATGCGCAGCAAGCTGCCGATCGCGATCGTCGACGCCTACTGGGACGACAAGGGCGAGGCCCTCTGCCCGATGGCGACCGGCGTCAGCCACCACATCGGCCCGGGCGGCGACGTCGAGCCCTGCCCGATCATCCAGTTCGCCACCGAGAACATCCGCGACAAGGACAGCATCTACGACCTGCTGACCAGCAGCCCGTTCATCAAGGACTTCCGCGAGACCTCCGCGAAGACCACCCGCGGCTGCATCGTCCTCGAGCGCCCCGACCTCGTGAAGGAACTCGCCCTCAAGCACGGCGCCCGCGACACGACCCAGCGCGGCACCGCCCTCCCCGAGCTCGACGCCCTCAGCCCCCGCACCAGCCAACACGACCCCGGCCACGAAATCCCCGAGGAGAACTGGATGTACCGCTTCGCCAAGAAACACTGGTTCTTCGGATTCGGCGCGTACACGTAACCTGCACCGACTGGTTACTGGCAACTGGCACCTAACTACTGGCAACTGGAGTTCGGAATGCAGATCCCGGTCTTGAACCTCCCCCGCCCCGTGCCCGCCGAGCGCGAGCGCCAGCCGCAGGACTCGATCCCCCAGACCCGCCCGGAGCGCGAGCGGATGAAGCTCCAGGCCCGCGCCTACGTCGAGGCCAACCGCCCGGTGCCGCCGCTGTCGTTCGAGGAGCTCCGCAAGCACTCGGACGCCCTGATCGATCTCCACAAGCACGACCCGAAGTACCGCGACTACGCCGCCGTCCTGATCAGCAGCGAGACCTGGCGCGACCAGCTCGCGACCGTCCCGTTCCACCGCCGCCTGCTCCTGCTCCCCAAGTGCCTGCGCGTCGAGGACAAGTGCCCGGCGCCGTTCGACGACTTCGGGTTGCTCTGCAAGAACTGCGGGCTGTGCTCGATCCAGGAGCTCCAGCAGGAGGCCGAGCGGCTCGGCTACGCCGTCCTCTGCGCCGAGGGCTCGGCCATCGTCATGGCGATCATCCAGACCGGCAAGATCGACGCGATCGTCGGCGTCTCCTGCCTCTCGGTCCTCGAGAAGGCCTTCCCATACATGGAGTCGGCCGCGATCCCCGGCATCGCGATCCCCCTGCTCCAGGACGACTGCAAGGACACGACGATCGACCTCGAGTGGGTCTGGGACGTCATCCACCTGACCAGCGACGACAGGACCTACCGCCTCGACCTCGACGCCCTCCGCAAGGAGTGCGACGCGTGGTTCGAGCCGGCCGCCCTCGACCGCATCCTCGGCAGCGTCGCCGGCACGCAGACCGAGCGCATCGCCCGCGAGTGGCTGACCAAGGGCGGCAAGCGCTGGCGGCCGTTCCTCGCCGCTTGCGCCTATCGCGCGCTCCACGGCGACGCGCCCGACGCCCCGCTCCCGGACGGGCTGAAGAAGCTCGCGGTCGCCGTCGAGTGCTTCCACAAGGCCTCGCTAATCCACGACGACATCGAGGACAACGATGCCACCCGGTACGGCGAGCAGACGCTCCACGAGGCGCACGGCGTGCCGGTCGCGCTCAACGTCGGCGATTTGCTGCTCGGCGAAGGGTATCGCCTGATCGCCGAGTCCGGCGCGCCGCCCGCGGTCGTCGGCGAGATGATCCGCGTCGCCGCCGCCGGCCACCGCACGCTCTGCCTCGGCCAGGGCGCCGAGCTCTGCTGGGCCCGCGACCCCAAGCCGCTGTCGTCGCTCGAGGTGCTGGACATCTTCCGCAAGAAGACCGCCCCGGCGTTCGAGGTCGCGCTGCAACTCGGCGCGCTCTATGCCGGCGCGGGGGACGACGTCGCCGACGTCCTCGCCCGCTACAGCGAGGCGCTCGGCATCGCCTACCAGATCCGCGACGACGTCGAGGACCTGGACGCCGGCGCCCACGCCCCCGACGACCTCGCGGCCATGCGGCCGTCCCTCCCGCTCGCCCTCGCCCTCGAGCGCACGAAGGGCGACAACCGCAAGCTGGTCGAGGCCGCGTGGCGCCGCCAGCAGACGGACGCCGACACCGACAAGCTCCGCGCCCTGATGACCGAGGCCGGCGTCCCTGACCGCTGTCGCGGGCTGCTCGACTCGTACAAGGAGGAGGCCGTCCGCACGCTGGCCGACCTCGAAAACGCGAGCCTGAAGGGGCTGCTCCGCCGGGTCGTCTCCAAGATTTTCACCCTCGAGATCAAGGGCTGGTGCAGTGAGTTTGAGGCTCGAAATGCTGCAGGTCGCCCGGCTGGCGCCCAAGTCGTTGGGTGACGCGGCCGACCTGGTCACCGGCTTCTTCCGCTCCCGCCTGAACGCCGACGGCGGGTTCCAGGACCGCGCCGGCAACAGCGACTTGTACTACACGGTCTTCGGCCTCGATGGCCTGCTCGCGCTCCGCGCCGACCTCGCCGCCGCCACCGTCGCCGGCTACCTCCAATCCTTCGGCGACGGCGAGGGGCTCGACTTCGTCCACCTCTCCTGCCTTGCCCGCTGCTGGTCCGCGCTGCCGGCCGATCTCCGCCGGGATGTCCCAGCGCAAGAGATCCTCGCGCGGGTCGAGGCCTTCCGCACGCCCGACGGCGCCTACGACAACACCCCCGGCAGCGCTGCGGGCAGCCTTTACGGATGCTTCCTCGCCCTGGGGGCGTACGAGGATTTCGGGCAACCGGTCCCAGACCCGCGCGCGATGCTCCGCTGCGCCGAGAGCCTGCGGACGCCGGACGGCGGGTACGCGAACGACGCGGGAATGCCGCTCGGCCTGACCCCGTCGACCGCGGCCGCCGCCACGTTGATCCGCCACCTCGGCCACCGCCCGCCGGCGGACGTGGCGGACTGGCTCTTCGCCCGCCACCACCCGGAGGGCGGTTTCTTCGCGGTGCCGGACGCGCCGATCCCGGACCTGCTCTCGACGGCGACGGCCCTGCACGCGCTGGCGGGGATGCACGCGGACCTCGACCGGGTCAAGGAGCCGTGCCTGGACTTCCTCGACACGCTCTGGACCAACAAGGGGGCGTTCCACGGCAGTTGGGAGGACGACACGGCCGACGTCGAGTACACGTTCTACGCCCTGCTCGCGTTGGGACACTTGAGCCTGTAGCCTCTGGCCCACCGCGATGCAGCCCCTTGCAGACGCCCATCCCGCGACCGCTGTCGAAGACGCGCTGGCGAACGCGCGGAGGCGGCTGCTGGACGCCCGCGCGCCGGCGGGGCACTGGGTCGGGGAGCTGTCGAGCAGCGCGCTGTCGACGGCGACGGCGCTGTTCGCGCTGCACCTGGTGGACGCGGGGCGGCATCGGTCGCTGATCGACGGGGGCATCGGCTGGCTCCTTTCGCACCAGAACGAGGACGGGGGGTGGGGGGACACGACGCTCAGCGTCAGCAACATCAGCACGACCGCGCTCTGCTGGTCCGCGTTGACGGCCGCGGACGCTCCCTTAGCCGCCGGCGTCCGGGCCGCGGTCGCGCGCGCCGAGGAGTGGCTGGCCCGCGCCGCCGGGTCGCTCGAACCCGGCACCCTCGCGCGGGCGGTCGCGGCGCGGTACGGGAAGGACCGCACGTTCTCGGTGCCGATCCTGACGACGTGCGCGTTGGCGGGGCGGCTGGGGCCGACCGTCGCGGCGTGGCGGCACGTCGCGCAGTTGCCGTTCGAACTTGCCGCGCTGCCGCAGGCGTGGTTCCGGTTCGCGCGGCTGCCGGTGGTCAGCTACGCGCTGCCGGCGCTGATCTCGATGGGGCTGGCGCGGCACCGGAGGCGGCCGACGCGGAACCCGGTCACGCGCGTGCTCCGCCGGGCGGCGGCGCGGCGGGTGCTGCGGGTGCTGTCGTCGATCCAGCCGGCGGGGGGCGGGTTCCTGGAGGCGACGCCGCTGACCAGCTTCGTGACGATGACGCTGGTCGCCGCGGGGGAGGCGGGGCACCCGGTGGTCGCGGCGGCGGTAGACTTTTTGGTGCGGTCGGCGCGGGGGGACGGGAGTTGGCCGATCGACACGAACCTGGCGACATGGGTGACGACGTTGTCGGTCAACGCGCTGGCGGCGCGGGGGCCGGGGGCGGTCGCGGACGCGCTGTCCGCGGATGAGCGTCGCGCCGTGCGGGAGTGGCTGCTCGGGCAGCAGTACCGCGTGCGCCACCCGTACACCGGGGCGCCGCCGGGCGCGTGGGCGTGGACGGACCTGCCGGGCGGGGTGCCGGACGCGGACGACACGGCTGGGGCACTGCTGGCGCTGCACCACCTGGGGGAGGTGGACGAGCGGGTGACGCGGGCGGCGGCCGAGGGGGTGGGGTGGTTGCTCGATTTGCAGAACGCGGACGGGGGGGTGCCGACGTTCTGCCGGGGGTGGACGAATTTACCGTTCGACCGGAGCGGGGCGGACCTGACGGCGCACGCGCTGCTCGCGTGGGCCGCGTGGCGGGGTCGGCTGCCGGCCGAGTTGGCGGCGCGGGTGGACGCGGCGGGCGACCGGGCGGTGGCGTACCTCGCGGCGCAACAGCGGGCGGACGGGGCGTGGCTGCCGCTGTGGTTCGGGAACCAGGCAGCGCCGGACGACGAGAACCCGACGTACGGGACGGCCAAGGTGCTGCTCGCACTGGCCGGGCGGCCGGGCGCGGCCGGGATGGTGAGGCGGGGGGTGGGGTGGTTGCTGACGGCGCAGAACGACGACGGCGGGTGGGGTGGCGGGCGGGGGACGCCGTCGTCGATCGAGGAGACGGGGTTGGCGCTGGACGCGCTGGGGGCGGTGGCGGCCGGGGACGCGGAGGCGCGGGCGCGGGTGGCGGAAGCGGTCACGCGCGGGCGGGCGTGGCTGGTCGGGCGGACGGCGGGGGGAACGGAATTCCCGGCGGCGCCGATCGGGTTTTACTTCGCGAAACTGTGGTACTTCGAGCGCGAGTACCCGCTGATCACGGCGGTGGCGGGGTTGGGGCGGGGGTGAGGGGGGAAAAAGTGGTTCACGGCGGGACGCTGGGAACGTAAGAACTTGTTCCGCCATGGGTTGCGGATCGGGAGAGGGCAGCGAGGCGGGTCCTTTTCGGGTCCCAAGGGGGTCCCGAGGAGGTCCCGACCGGGTCCCGAAGAGGTCCCGAGAGGGTCCCAAAGGGGTCCCGAAGAGGTCCCGGCGGGTCCCGGTAGCGTTGATGCCGCGAAGAGGCAAGCCATTGCCGGGCGGTGCGGCGAGGGGGGGGCGGTGGGAAAGTGGGTCGCAGAGAAACGGAGAACCGGAGAAGCAGAGGAAGGCGGGGGGCGGTATTCGGTTGGGAAAGAGCGCGCGTGTCTACCTACGGGCGCGGCGTTGCGCGCCGGGAACGAGAATCTTTGGGTGGAGCGGGTGGTTGGGCTGGTTTTGTTGGGGTTTTCGGTCGCCGGTTTTTCAGGTTTGCCGTTTTGGGGTGTTGCGGGGCGCGCGTGTCGGGCGCGCAACAAGGGCGCGGGCGGTCGCCGCAGTGGGGCTGGCGGCGGGCTGGGGTCTTCACGGGCGGGACGCCCGTGCCACCTCTGGCGATGGCTTGGCGTCGGTACTCCCGCGCTTCGTCTTGCGGACCCCTGGTTCAGCCCGTCGTAGATGTACGCGGCCAGCGTCGTACGGCGTCGCGCCGGCGCAACCGGCTGGAAACGGCCGGCATGTGCCAGCCGTAGACGTTGCACTTACCGAGAAGGTGGGTCAATCTTCGGCGCGCTCGTGTCACCTCCCACATTCTCAGTCGGAAGGAATTCGATTGGGCACGTTGATGACCGCGCGCCGTTCTCGAACTCGACCCTCAGGTGCAACCGGCTTGTGGGGGAGATGATCCGGTCTGCTGGGAGCATGTCGATCAGCGACAAGTCCAGTTCGTCGCGGCCGGCGGAATCGCGTGCGTCTGCGACGCGGGGGACCCCCACTTGCACATCGTAACGCTCAATCCGCTTGGCGACCTCTCGTATGTGTTCGGCCGCTTTGTGTAAGGTGACGGCGGCGTACAACTGCGGCACACCCTCGTCTGACAAGGACACGACCTCCACGGATTTCGCCGCGAGGTTGTTCGACAGTACCGCCACGTGCATGTGGTTGGCTTGCCGGCTGCCGTGATCCACTACGACCGCCGCGATCACCGTGGGGTTGCCGATCAGCCACTCGCGTCCCCCTCGGGTGAGCCCTTGCCACGCCCGCAGATTGTTCGCACGCACCACCTCTGACAGGGCGACGTCCGACGCGCGACGGCGAAGGATCTCCGCGATGCTGCCCAGTGCTTCGGGGGCGGAGGTTGCCGGGGCCGTCGCCGCGGGCGCAGGCCGTCCGTTCCTACCGTTCGGACGGTCACACCCGTGGGTCAGGAGCAACGTGGAAATGACGGTTGCCTTTGCGAGGGAACCCAACGTTCGCATGAGGTCTTCACCGTGAAGTCGAAGTTTGGGCCGCCCTAGGTGGCTGACCCGTCGAGTCCGCGATTGTCGGGCCGGCCCTCATTCTCGCCGCTTGCGGCCTCGGTCGATCAGGGGGCGGCGGCGGGGCGCGCCGGCGCCGGCGACGGGGCGGTCGTGGTGGTCGTGGTGGCGGGGGCGGATTGGTAGACGCGGGCGAGGTCGAGGAGGAGGAGTTCGAGCTGGGCGTAGTAGTCGGGTTCGGGGAGGGTGGGTTTGCGGGCGCGGAGGGACTCGATCTGGAGCTCGAGGTGGTCGCGCTTGGCGCGTCGGTCGGGCGGGAGGGCGCGCTCGGCGGCGGTGGGGAGGAGGTGCCACTGGTGGGCGCGGGGGCCGTCGGGGGGGGTGTTGTCCTTGGAGGCTTTGGCGACGCGGGTTCCCTGGAACCAGTCGGCTGGGGTGCCGCGGGCGTCGCCGTTGTCGTCGAGGAGGGCGTGCTCGGTCGCGAGGCGGCCCTCCTGCTTGTAGAACTCGGCGACGCGGTGGCTGGCGGCGAGGAAGGCTTCGAGGAGGGAGGTTTGGCCGTCCTTGTCGAGGTCGGCGGCGGGGTCGGCGATCGCGGCGGAGAGGTGGTCGCCGAAGCGGGTGAAGTGGATTTCGCCGCCGCTCTGGGTGGCGGAGACGACGACGCGGTTGGGGGCGGAGAGGCGGGTGAGGAACGGGGCGCTGGCGGAGGCGCAGTTGATCACGGCGATCGGGCGGCGCAACGGGCGAAGCCACTCGTTGAGCTCCTGGTCGGAGAGGTCGGGGCCGCGGAGATTGAATTTGGCTTCGCGGCGGTCGTAAGTGCCGTGGCCGATCAGGACGAGCCAGAGGGGGTGGGATTCGGTCTTCGACTCCGCCGCCAAGAGGGACTTGAGCTTGTCCTTGTCGGCGGGGGATTCGGAGGCGGGGTCGCGGCCGACCTGGAGGAGGGCGGCGCCGGTTTGCTTAGCGGCGGCGGCCCAGCGGTCGGCGGATTGGGTGAAGGCGCGGCCGAACTCGGGCTCGCCCTCGGCGCCGATGACGATTAGGACGGTGGGGCGGTCGGCGGCGGCGTGGGTGAGCGGTGCGAGCACTGCGAGGGAGAGGAGCAGGAGCATCCTGGAAACGAGCGCGGTCGGCTCGCGGCAGGTTCGTTTCGGGCACACGAAAGTGTCTGCCCCACCCTTGGACGGGGTCGCACCAAGGGCGGATCGGAAGGTTTTACTCGGGCAGACAAGAATGTCTGCCCCACCGGTTGGGGGAGGCGCCACGGGCGGGTCGGAAGGTTCCACCAAGAATGTCTGCCCCACCTGTTGGGGGAGGCGCCGCGGGCGGGTCGGAAGGTTCTTCAAGGGCAGACAAGAATGTCTGCCCCACCGGGGGGGACGGGGCGGCATCAGGGGAGTCCTTTCCAGCGGCGGAGGCCCCACTCGGCGGTCAGGCAGGCGATGGCGAGGAGGAAGACCCAGGACTGGTGCCAGAGGGGGCGGACGTAGGGTTCGGTGACCTCGCCGAGGCGGGTGGGGAGGGAGGCGGCGAAGGCGTCGAGGTCGGAGGCGGGGACGATCTGGCCGCCGGTGGCGGTGGCGACGCGCTTGAGCAGGTCGAGGTTGGGGCGGAGGTCGCGGAACTCGTCGGCGGCGGGGTCGGCGGTCCAGCCGGCGTGGGACTGGCCGACGTCGCTGCCGTCGGGGGCGACGGCGGTGGCGTGGGCGCGGTAGGCGCCGGGCTGGCGGGGGACGTAGAGGGCCTCGTAGCGGCCGGCCTGCTTGGGGTCGGGTTCGGCGCGGAGGTCGACGGATTGGCCGTCGGGGGGGGTGACCTTGATCGTGACGGCGGCGTTGTCGAGCGGGGCGTAGGCGGGGTCGCGGACCTGAACGCTCAAGGCGAGGGCGCCGGCCGGGTCGTCGGGCTGGCGGCGGGGGGTGGTGGTCAGCTCGACGCGCTTGGGGACGTCGGCGACGAGCCAGCGGATGGTCTGACGCCAGGCCTTGTCGAGGTCGTTCTGCTCGGGGGCGGGGCGGCGGAGGGCCCAGCGCCAGAGGTCGCCGATGAGCAGGGCGCCGACCCGGCCCTGGCCGAAGCGCTGTTCGACGAGGGCGGGGACGGCGGGGCCCGCGCTGTCGGGGCCGTCCGGGGTGGCGCGGGCGAGGACGGTGGCGCCGGGCTTGATGCCGCGGACGGGGTTCAGGGTCTGGAAGGCGGGCATCGCGTCGAGGCGCTTGCGCTCGGCGTCCTCGTCGGGGCGGAGGCGCTGCCAGGGCTCGAGCCAGCCCTCGCGGGTGAGGACGAGGCGGTGTTTGGCGCCGGCGGGGACGGCGGGGGCGTCGTCGACGTAGACGGGGAGGAGGTCGCCGATCGGGGTGCGGTCGAACTTGCCGTTCTTGAAGGATTCCTGGCCGCCGAGCATCAGGAGGCCGCCGCCGCGCTGGCGCACGAACTCCTTGAGGAGTTGCATCTGGTCCTGGGTGAAGAACTCGGCCTCGACGTCGTCGAGGACGACGGCGTGGAAGGCGTAGAGCTCCTCGGCGGACTTGGGGAAGCCGCCGAGCAGTTCGCCTTCCTCGACGCGGCCGACGCGGACGATCACGGGCTGGTCGTACTGCTCGATCTGCTGCTTCTGGGGGTTGTCGAAGCCGCGGAAGAGGGGGTTGGACTGCTCGCCGGCGCGGCTGAGGAAGTTGAACTTCGGCTCGCGCTTGGCGACGCGCATCAGGCCGGCGAGCTGGACCTGGTCGTCGGAGGCGACGGCGCGGCTGAGGAATTTGTACTCCCAGTTGGGGCGGCCGGCGACGTAGAGGACGCGGTAGGGGCCGCGGCCGCGATCGACGGCGACCGTGCGGGTGTTGTTGGCGAGGGTGGCTTCCGCGTTGCCCTCGGAGGGGTCGGGCGGCTGGTCGAGTTTGGCGAGTTCGTCTTCGGCGGCGGCGCGGACGCGGTAGAAGGTGACGCCGGCCTGCTGGGCCTTCACGCTGAAGCGGACGGGCTGGGGCTTGGCGTCCTCGGCGGTCGTCAGCTTGTGTTGTTCGACGGGTTTGCCGGACTCGTCTATCAGTTGGGCGATGATCGTGCGGCCGCGGTAGCCGGTGGCGGTGACGTGGGTGGCGAGGGTGACGGGGGTGTCTTCGAAGTTGGTCTGGGCGACGGTGACGGGGCCGACGGCGACGTCGCGCGGGGGGGCGTCGCGGCCGATCAGGACGGGGTAGATGGGCGGGAGCTTGGCGGAGGCGGGGGCGCCGGGGGCGGTGGAGGCGGCGAGGAGGCGCTCGAGGTGCTCGGCGTCGGTGGCGCCGCCGTCGGTCAGGACGAGAATGCCGGCGGTCGGGCGGCCCTGGGCGCGGCGGGCGACGCGGTCGATCGCGGAGGCGAGGTTGGAGGATTGGCCGTCGAACGCGAGTTGCTCGAAGTCGGTTTGGGGGCGGACCTGGGCGTCGAAGGCGTACTGGCGGAGGTCGAAGTCTTGGCCGATCTTCGCGAGCCACGCGGCGGACTTGGGGGCGAGGGACTTGAGTTGGGCGGCGCGGGTCTGGCCGGCGGCCCCCTGGTCGGCGAGCGTCATGCTGCGGCTGTTGTCGGCGAGGACGAGAAACTGGTTGGCGCCGGGGCGGGCGCGGGTGCCGCTGAAGAGGGGCTCGAGGAGGCAGAGGGCGAGGATCAGGACGCCCAGGACCTTGAGCGAGGCGGCGAGCAGGCGGACGCCGCGGCCGGCGCCGGCGCGGCGGTAGCCGAGGACGACGAGGAGGAGGAGGGCGGCCGCGGCGGTGGCGGCGACGGGGAGCCAGTCGGCGGCGCCCCAGACGAGCGTGGCGTTGTTGGGCATGGTCAGCGGCCGCTCCCCAGGCGCTCGTAGTAACGGCGCACCTGCTCGGCGTACTCGGGCGGGACGGGTTCGCGGTCGATCGGGACGAGGTTGTCGGCGGACTCGCGGCGGAGGAGCTCCTGGGCGACGGAGTCGCGGAGCTTGACGAGGGGCTGGCCGATCGTGTCGCGGACCAGGTCCCAGTTGGGGGCCTTGGAGTGGCGGTCGGACTCGGCGCGGAGGGCGCGGGCCTGGTCGCGGATGCGGGCGGCCTCGGCGCGGAGGCGGGGGTCGTTGACCATTTCCTCGACGTCTCGGAGGCGGTCGGACCACTCGCGGAAGGTCTCGCCGGTCATGGGGCCGTTGCGCTCGGCGGTGGGGCCGGAGCCGCCGTGCCCGCCGCCGCCCTCGAGGAAGCGGCGGAGGTCGCCGGTGCGGTTGGCGTTGTTGGGCTGGCCGGGCTGTTGGGGGCGGAGGCCGCCGGCGCGGGCCTGGGCGTCGCGGCCGCCGGGTTGCTGGCCCGGGCCCTGGCCTTGACCCTGTCCGGGTTGTTGGCCCGGTTGCTCGCCGGGTTGCTGGCCGTTGGCTTGTTCGCCGGGCTGGTCGCCGGGTTGTTGGCCTTGGCCTCTGGCTTGGCCTTGACCTTGGCCCTGCCCCCGACCTTGCCCTTGGCCGGGTTGCTGACCCTGACCGGGTTGTTGGCCTTGGCCCTCGCCTTGTCCTTGGCCCTGGCCGGGTTGTTGCCCGGGTTGTTGACCCCCGGGCTGTTGGCCGTTGGCTTGGTCGCCGGGTTGTTGACCGGGTTGCTGCCCTTGGCCTTCGCCTTGGCCGGGTTGTTGACCGGGCTGGCGGCCTCGGGGCTGTTGGCCGTTGGCTTGTTGGCCGGGCTGGCGGCCGCCCGGTTCTTGGCCGTTGGCCTGTTGCTGGCCGGGCTGTTGGTCCTGGGCCTGGCTGCGCTGCTGGCCGTTCTGTTGGTCGCCGGGTTGTTGGCCCTGGCGTTCGCCGTCGGGTTGCTGTTGTTGTTGGTCGCCGGGCTGGCGTTGGCCGGAGGCGCCGTTGGGGCGTTGTTGCTGTGGGTTCGCGCCGGGGCGTTGGCCTTGGGCGGAGGCTTGGCGGTTGTCGGCGTTCTGCTCGCCGTTCGGGTTGTTGGCGTTGTTCTGCTGGTCGGTTGTGCTACGTTCGCCCTCGCCGCTGGGTTGGCCGGACGGGCGCGTGGTGTTCTGGGCGAGTTGGCGGGAGGGGCTGGTGGTGGGGTTGGCGTTGGCGGGGTTGGTGTCGCGGAGGGGGCGGCCCATCTCGCGCTCGAGTTGCTGGGTCAGGGCGTCGAGCTCGTTGCGGGCGCGGCGGAGGGCTTCGGTCTCGTCGCCGAGGACGCTGCTGGCGGCGCGCTCGACGCCTTCGCGGAGCTTGGTCACGCCCTGGGCGGCCTGAGCGTCGGCCTTGCGGGCCTCGTCGACGAAGCCGCGGTCGAGGAGCTGCTTGCTGGCTTCCATGGCCTTGTCGGTCTGGCCCTGGCGGGCCTCGCGGACGGCGTCGTAGAGCTGCTTGGAGAGGAGCGGCTCGGCGGTCTCGGCCTCCTCGGTGGTGCGCTTCATGTTGTCGAGGAGCTTCTCGAGCTGCTCCTTCTGCTGGCCGAGCTCCTTGGCGAGCTGCTCGCGCTGGCCGGCGGCGGGGTCGCGGAGCGTGCGCTGGGGCTTGTTGTCCTGCTGCCCGGCGGCGGCGGCGTTGGGGTTGTCGAGGTCGGCGAGGCGCTTGGAGACGTCCTGTTGTTCCTTGTCGAGGTCGCGGGCTTCTTCGCGCATCTTGGTGACGGCGTCGTTGAATTGGCCGGCGGCCTTCTTGCGGAACTCGTCGCGGAGGTTGTTGAGCTGCTCGCCGGCGCGGGCGCCGGCGGCGGTGGCCTGGGGGACGTTGTTCTTGTCGAGGGACTCGGCGGCCTTGCGGACCTCGTCGCGGGTCTGCTCGAGCTGCTGGCGGGCCTCGGCCATCCGCTCCTGGTTCTCGGGTTGCTCCATGCGGTCGCGGAGCTCGTCGGTGTCGCGGAGCTGTTGCTGCTGCTGGTCGCGGAGGCGGGCGAGCTGGCGGCGGAGCTCTTCCTTCTTGGCCTCGTCCTGCGCCTTCTCGAGGGCGGCCTGGGCCTCCTTCATCTGGCGGTTGAGGTCTTCCTGGCGCTGGGCGAGTTCCTTGAGGCGGTTGAGGACCTGGCGGGTTTCGCGCTGCTGGGGGTCTTCCTGCTGTTGCTGCTGCTGGGCGGTGCGCTGGTTCTGGTAGCGGTTCTCCTGGTTCTCGAGCTTGAGCTGGTCGAGCTGGCGCTGGCGGCGGGCGCTGGCGCTGGACTGGGAGCGCTGTCCCTGCTGGCGCTGTTGGCCGCGGACGACGTCGTGCTCGCGGGCGCGGAGCTTGAGCAGGTCCTGGTAGGCGGCCTGCTCGGCGGAGAGGGCGGCGCGGAGCGGTTCGGTGGTGGCGCCGCCGGCGGCCTTGTCGAGGTGCTCGACGGCCTTGTCCATGTGCTTCAGCGCGCTGGCGAGGTGGCCGCGGGAGCGGTCGTCCTGGAGCTTTTCTTCGAGGGCGGTGGCCTTTTCCTTGGCGGCGGACTGGGACTCGGAGATCAGCTTGGTGTCGGGGACGAACTGGGCGGTCGGGGTGGCGGAGGTTTCGCGGCGGATCACCTTCCAAGTGGCGGCGATGATCTGTTTCTGCGACTCGGCCAGTTCGTCGGCCTGCTGGGCGTTGCCGCCCTGCTGCTGTTGTTGCTGTTGCTGCTGGTCCTGAGAGGGTTGCTCGCCCTGGCGGAAGATTTCCTCGAAGGGGCGGACCTCGGCGAAGAACATGTCGCCGGCGGTGCGGCGGGGTTGGCCGTCGGGGCCGACGTCCTCGACCCAGAAGTGGTAGGAGAGGAGCTGGTCGGGCTGGGCCTTGAGCTTTTCGAGGGGGACGAGGTGGGCGACGTCGCGGCGCTCCTTGGCGGCGACGTTCTCGGCGAGGACGACGTCCTGCGGGGCCTCGCCGGCCATCGCGTAGCTGACGCCGACGCGGCGGACGCCGAAGTCGTCCCAGACGTTGGCCTTGACGGTCAATTCCTCGATGGCGGAGACGTCGACGTCGCGGCCGGGGAAGTCGAGCTTGAGGTCGGGCGGGCGGTTGGGGGTGACGTTGACCGCGAGCTCTGCTGGGTGCTTGCTCTTGCGGTCGGCGTCGTCGGCGAGGTCGAGGCGGAACGTCTGGGACTTCTTGAGGTCGAACGCGGCGGTGTAGACGGTGGGGTCCTTGGGGTCGACGGTCAGCTCGACCGGGGCGGGGCGCTGGTCGGCGGGGGCGGTGGTGGAGATTTTGGTCGGGACGAGGCGGGCTTCCTTGACGGGCTTGTTGAGGCGGAACGTGATCGTGGCCTTCGTGCCCTCGACGGCGGTGACGGTGCGGGTGTCTTCGACGACCTTCTCGCCGGCGCCGGTGTACTCGGGGAACTTGAGCTTGGCGTCGGCCTGCTTGAGCTCGGGGTAGTCGAAGACGCTGACCTTGTACCAGCGGGTCTGCTGGTCGTCGCCGTACTTGACGGCGTAGGTCATCTCGCCGCCGACGGACGGGACGCGGGCGGCGAAGACGGGGTCTTCGAGGCTCTTGGACATTCGGACGGGCTGGAGCTTGCCTTCGGCGTCCTTGGTCATGAGCTGGACGTCGGCGGGGAGGCGGGCGTCGAAGCGGGCGAGAACGAGGAGGCTCGTGCCGCGCTCGACGCTGGTGTCTTCGGGTTCGACCTTGATCGTCAAGACATCGGGCTTGGGGTCGGAGATGGTGCCGGTCAACCAGCCGGCAGTGGACGGGCGGGCCCGGAGGTCGGAGACGATCAGGCCGGCGACGACGAGGAGGCCGGCGAGGGCGACCCACTGGGCGACGCCGGCGGCGCGGAGGCGGTTGGGGGCGACGACCTGACGCCAGCCGCTGCGCTTCGCGTGGTCGAGCGCTTCGCCGATCACGGTCTGCTGGAGGTAGCCGAGCGGCTGACCGGGCTGGGCGGGGCGCTGTTCGAGGGCGGCGAGGAGGCGGGCGTCGAGGTCGGGGAATCGGCGTTCGATGCGGCGGGCGAGCCAGTCGGGGCGGCGGGCGGCGCGGAGGCCGGAGAGGATCGCGGGGACGAGGAGGGCGGCGACCGCGACGAGCAGGATCACGAGCGCGCCGGGGACGGCGTACCCGCCGCCGCGGGCGCGGACGAGCAGCGCGAGGCCGGCGAGGGCGAGCACCAGCCAGAGGCCGGCGAGGCCGGCGCGGAGGAGGAGCCGGCGGTAGCGGAGGCCGACGTCGGACAGTTCCTGGCGGAGTTTCTGGTCGTTCATGTCGTCGCCTGCTGCTGGGTTGATTGCGGTTGCGGGAGTTGCTGCTGGCCGCGGCGGGCCAGGTGGCCGGCCAGGGCGGTCTCGGCGGCCAGTAATCCTAGCACGCCGACGATGAACCAGCGCCACAGTTTCTGGCGGTTCTCGAGCTCGGCCGTCTTCAGACGGCGCTCGCGGGCCACCAGTTCGTCGGACGTCGGCTTGGCGCCGAGGCGGGCGCCCCACTTCTCAAGCTCGGCGACGTCGACCGGCGCGGTGCGACTTTCGTCCGAGGCGAGGTTCACTGCGATCGGCGGCTCGGGGGCGGCGGCCGCGCCGGCGGACGCGAGGCGGTAGAGGCCGGGGCGGTCGGCCGCGTCAAACGTGGTGGCGGTGGCGGGGAGGACGATCTTTTTACCGTCCGGGGTCGTCAGCGAGCGGGGGTCGGTGGAGCCGGGCTGGGCGGGGAGGGCGATCGGGTCGCCGACGGCGTACTGGGCGTCGGCGGCGGCGCCGTCCTTGCGGCGGATCAGGCCGTCGACGAGCGGGACGAACTTGGTCGAGAGGGCGAATTGGCTGTCGGCCGGGTGCCAGCCGCTGGTGGCGATCAGCGCGCGGCCGCGGCCGATCGTCTGCTCGATCAGGAACGGGTCGCCGTTGTCGAACCAGGCGAGGACGCGGGCGTCGGTCTTCGCGTCGGTCTTCTCCGGGAGCTTCAGGCGGCGGTGCTTCCAGAAGCGCACCTTGGTGAAGTCGGCGAAGCGGGCGTCGGCGAACGGGGCGAAGAGCGGGTGGCGGGTCTCGACGCGGTTGACCAGCGCGTAGTCGCGCGGCGGTGCCTCGTCGGCCTCGATCTTGTCGGCGGCGAGCAGCTTGGCGACGGAACTGCCGGCGGCGGCGTCGCGCATCACCCAGAGGACGTCGCCGCCGGCGTCGGCGAAGCGGCGGAGCAGGTCGGCGCGGTCGTCGGGGAGCGCGACGGTGACGACGGCCAGCCGGGCGCCGAGCAAGTCGGTGCCGGTGATCGGCTCGGCAGTCTTGCGGGCGACGAGGTCGATCTTCCGCTGCGGCGTCTCGCCCCAGGCGCTCTGGAGGTAGTAGAGCAGGCCCTTGACGTCGTCGGGTGCGTCGTCGCCGACGAACAGGACGCGGACGGCGTCCTGGCGGGGCGGGACGACGTAGAGCGTGTTGTCGAAGTCGGTGTCGTCGCCGGCGAGGACGAGGCGGTCGGCGCCACGTTCCGCGGGCGGGAGCGGGACACGGACGACGTGACTGCGGCCGGGCGGGACGTAGGCGGTGACGGGGGCGAGGCCCGCGATCGGGCCGCGCTCGTTGGCCCAGGCGAGGGTGAACTGCTCCTTGGTGGAGTCGGGCTCGTTACCGACGCGGACGCGCAGGCGCGGGCCGGTCGCGGCGGCGGCGGCAGTGGTTTTGTCGGGCTCCTCGGCGGCGGGGGTCTGGCGGACGAGCTGGACGCTGGCGTTGGCGGTCGGCTGCTTCGGGGCGACGGTCTTGACGTCGAGCAGGACGTCTTCGGGCCAGGGGCGGCTTTGCAGCGTTTCGACATGACCCCCCTGCTGGAGGTCGGAGATCAGGACGATCTGGCGGGCGATCTTGTCGGCGGTCGGCGGGGCGGCGGCCGCCAACTTCTTCGTGCCCTCGTTGTCGGACATCAAATCGGAGACGGCGGCGAGGGCCTCGCCGATCCGGGTGGGGGCCCAGGTGGGGGAGGCCTCGGCGAGGCGGGCGCGAAACATGGCGGCGCGGCGCGGGGCGTCGAGCTCGTTCCACTCGGCGAAGGTCAGGGCGGGGCGGACGCGGGAGTCGAAGAAGAACAGGCCGAGTTCGTCGGCGGGGCCGGCGTCCTTCAGGGCCTGCTCGGCGTGGTCGGTCGCCTGCTTCCAGAGGTCGGCGCGGCGCATGCTGGCGCTGGTGTCGACGACGACGGCGATGCGGCGGCCGCGCGCCTCCGTGACGCTGAGGTCGCCGCTGCCGGGCAGGAACGGGCGGGCGAACGCGAACGCGAGCAGCGCGAGGGCCAGGGCGCGGAGCAGGAGGAGCCAGAGGTTGGAGAGGCGGCTGCGGCGGGTCAGCCGCGGCGGGGACGGCTGGAGGAACATCAGGGAGCTGAACGGCTGGCGGCCCTGCGGGGTGCGGCGGATCAGGTGGAAGAGGATCGGCAGGCCGATCGCGAGCGCGCCGGCGATGTAGAGCGGGGCGAGAAGCGTCATCGCGACCCCCCTGCCGCGGCCGCGGCGCGGCCCATTTGCCGGCCGGAGCGGGCGCGGGACTGGAGGAAGTCGAACAGCGCGAGCTCGAGCGGCTGGCCGGTGGTCATCGGGTAGTAGGTGATGCCGAGCTCGCGGCAGCCCTGCTCGATGCCGGCGGCGTGGGCGGTGAAGTTGCGCTGGTAGTCGGCGCGGGCGGCGGCCGGGTCGACGTAGAGGTCGCGGCCGGACTCCATGTCCTCGAACGTGGCGGGGCGGTCGAACCCGAACGCGACCTCGGCGGGGTCGAGCACGCGCATGAGGACGACCTCGTGCCCCTGCGAGCGGAGCAGGCCGAGCTGGTCGCGGAGCTTGTCGGCCGGCGCGAGCAGGTCGGAGATCAGGACGACCATGCCGCGCTTGCGGACGGTGGCGGCGACCTGCTCGAGCGGGGCGGAGAGGTCGGTGGACGTGCCGGCGCACGCGCGCTCGAGGCAGACCATCAGGCGGTGGAGGTGGCCGGGGCGGTAGCGGGCGGGGAGGTAGTCGGCGATGCGCTGGTCGAACGTGACCAGGCCGGCGGCGTCGCGCTGGGTGGAGAGGAAGTAGGCGAGCGTGGCGGCGGCGGTGCGGGCGTACTCGATCTTCGTGTACCCGACCGAGCCGTAGCCCATCGACTTGCTCATGTCAACCAGCAGGTGGCAGCGGAGGTTGGTCTCTTCCTCGAACCGCTTGATGTAGTAGCGGTCGGTGCGGGCGTAGAGGCGCCAGTCGAGGTGGCGGGGGTCGTCGCCGGGGGTGTACTGGCGGTACTCGCTGAACTCGACGGAGAAACCGTGGTGGGGGGAGCGGTGGAGGCCGGAGAGGAAGCCCTGGACGACGATCTTGGCGCGGAGCTGGAGGCTCTTGATGCGCATCAGGGTGGGCGGATCGATGAAAGACCCGGCGGAGCGGGGGGAGGCGGCGGGGGATGTGGGCGGCGGTTTGGGCATCAGGGGAGCCAGGAGTCAGGAGCCAGGAGGACGCCGGCCGTTACTTGGCGGGTTTCTCCACGGTTTCGAGGATGCGGGCGATGACCTTCTCGACGCTGACGCCTTCGGCTTCGGCGCGGTAGTTGATCAGGATACGGTGGCGGAACGTGGCGTGGACGAGGGCGCGGACGTCGTCGGTGGAGACGTGGGCGCGGCCGGACAGGAGGGCGCGGGCCTTGGCGCCCAGGATCAGGAACTGGGCGGCGCGGAGGCCGGCGCCCCAGCTGACCCACTGCTTGACGAAGTCGGGGGCGCCGGCCTGGCTGGGGCGGCTGGCGGCGGCGAGGCGGACGGCGTAGCGGACGACGTCCTCGGCGACCGGGACGCGGCGGACGACGTCGTGGAAGCGGAGGACGTCCTCGCCGGTGAACAGCGGGACGATCGGCTCGGGGCGGCCGGACGTGGTGCGCTTGATCACCTCGACCTCGTCCTGCTCGGGGAGGTAGTCGATCACGACGTTGAACATGAACCGGTCGAGCTGGGCCTCGGGGAGCGGGTAGGTGCCCTCCATCTCGATCGGGTTCTGGGTCGCGAGGACGAAGAACGGCTCCTCGAGCGGGTAGCGGACGCCGGCCGCGGTGACCTGGTGCTCCTGCATGGCCTCGAGGAGGGCGGCCTGGGTCTTCGGGGGGGTGCGGTTGATCTCGTCGGCGAGGAGGACGTTGGCGAAGATCGGGCCCTTGACGAACTGCATGCGGCGGCGGCCGTCGCCGGCGTCCTCGAGGATCTCGGTGCCGGTGATGTCGGTCGGCATCAGATCGGGCGTGAACTGGATGCGGTTGAACTTCAGGTGGAACATCTGCGCGAGCGACCGGACGAGCAGCGTCTTGGCGAGGCCGGGCGCGCCGGTGATCAGGCAGTGGCCGCCGGCGAACAGGCTGTAGAGCAACTGCTCGATCACCTCGCGCTGGCCGACGACGACCTTGGAGAGTTCCTGGTAGATGCGCTCGCGCGACGCGCGGAGCTGCTCGACGGTCTTCTGCTCGATGTCGTACGGCATGGTCTCTGTGGCCACCGAAACTCCTTGCTGTCTTCCCCCTCGTCGCTCCGTCGCTTCCGCCTACTCCGTTCAGTGCGTCATCGCGTAGAACACGATGTTGATGCCCATCGGGTACGCCTTCTTCTCGGAGAACTCGCGGAAGAACCACTCCTCCTCGCCCTCGCGCTCCCAGGCGTCGCCGAGGTCGGTGTTGTGGCAGATGATCATCATCATGCGGCCCTTGTCGTCGAAGATCGCGCGGTAGTGGGGCTCCTTGGCGTCGTACCGCTCCCAAGTGACGTTCGTGCCGCGCATCTCGCGGGCGGTGTCGAGGCCGGGCACCTGGGGCTTCTCCTTCAGGTCGTAGACGCAGTGGAAGATCGGGTGCTCGAGCGGGAGCTCGACGGGCTCGCGGTCGGGGAAGACCTTCTTGATCTCGTCGTGGAAGTTGTCCCACGCGGCCTCGCCCCAGAAATCGTCGACCATCAGGAAGCCGCCGTTCAAGAGGTACTTGCGGAGCGCGACGGCCTCGTCGTCGTTCAGGCGGAGCGTGCCGGGCTCGATCAGGTAGATGAACGGGTGGTCGAACAGTTCGGGGTCGGTCAGCTCCATGCTCTTGGGCTGGGGGTCGACCTTGATCGACGTCAGTTGCTGGAGGCGGAAGCTGAAGTTCAGCTCGGCGTCGGGGAAGTCGGTGGCCCAGATGTCGCTGTACCGCCAGGAGGCCCAGCGGACGCGGACGAACGTGAACACGTCGGACTTGAACTGTGGGTCGACGTGCCAGTCGGGGATGCCGCCGCGGTCGGTCACGTCGGGCGGCGGCGACGGCGGGCGGACGGTGACCCGGCGACCGGACTGCGGGCCGCCGAGCTGCTGGGCGGTGACGACGCCCGCGGCCGCGAGGGAGGCGACCAGCAGGCCGCCGAGGATGTGTCGTTTCGCCTTCACAAGACTCCGTTCGACCGGCGCGGGGCGGACGACACAACCCGGCGCCGGCAGCTGATGATCCGTTCGTCGCTCCGTCGGTACCGTGCTCAATGCGTCATCGCGTAGAACACGATGTTGATCCCGACCGGGTAGGCCTTCTTCTCGGAGAACTCGCGGAAGTACCACTCGTCTTCGCCCTCGCGCTCCCAGCCGTCGCCGTTGTCGGTGTTGTGGCAGATCATGACCATGATCCGGCCCTTGTCGTCGTGGATCGCGCGGTAGTGCGGCTCCTTGGCGTCGACGCGCTCGTACGTGATCCCGGTGCCGCGGTACCGCTGGGCGTAGCCGATCGACGGGAGCTGCGGCTTCTCCTTCAGGTCATAGACGCAGTGGAAGATCGGGTGTTCCAGCGGGAGCTCGACCGGCTCGCGGTCGGGGAAGACGCGCTTGATCTCGCGGTAGAAGTTGTCCCACTCGTCCTCGCCCCAGAAGTCGTCGACCATCAGGAAGCCGCCGTTCAGCAGGTACTTCCGCAGGGCGACGACCTCGGGCTCGTCGAACTCGAGGCCGCCCGGCTCGACCATGTAGATGAACGGGTAGTCGAACAACGTCTCGTCGGTCAGCTCAAGGATCTTGGGCTCGGGGGCGACCTTCATCGCGGTGAGCTGCTGGAGGCGGTAGCTGAAGTTCAGCTCGGCGTCGGGGAAGTCGGTCGTCCAGCCGCCCCCGCGGCCGTAGGACTTGTACTTGATGCGGACGAACGTGAACACGTCGGACTTGAACTGGGGGTCGACCTCCCAGTCGGGGACGCCGTTGCGGTCGGAGTAGTTGGGCGTGTAGGCGCGGCTGCGACGCCCGCTCATCCCGCGCTGCTGGGCAATGACCAGGCTGGCGACACAGCCGAGGGCGAGCACCGCGATCATGAGGCAGACAAACTTCTTCATGGCGGAGACACCTTGGTGGGGGACTCGGGCGCGGCGGCGGCGGGGACGGGCCCGGCGGACGGAGGCGCGGGTGGCCCGGACGGGGCCACGGGCGCGGTGGTCGCCGTCGCGGGGCGGGTGGTCGGACCCATCTGGTCGGCGATCGACAGCAGCAACTGGTGGGCGGCCCGGTACCGCGGGGCTTCTTCGAGCGCCCGCACGACCTCCTTGCGGGCGGCGGGGAGTTGCCGCTCGTCGGCCAGGAGGCGGGCGAGGTGGTAGTGGTGCTCGGCCCGGTCGAGCGGGTCGAGCATCAGCAGCGTGCGGTGGCCCTCGATGGCGACCGAACGCTCGCCCAGCGCCTCCGCGGCCTTGACCAGCGCGCGGTGCGGTTGCGGGACGAGGGGATTGACCGCGAGCACCTGCTCGGCGAGCCGGCGGACGGCGGGCCAGTCTTTCGCCTCCTGTGCCAGTTCGATCAGGCGGAGGCGGGGCTCGATCGCGTCGGCGTCGAGCGCGGCGTGCTTCTCGAGCATCTCGCGCTCGGCTTTGGCGTCCTTCAGCTCGCGGTGGACGGCGGCAAGGAGCAGGTAGGGGCCGCCGGCTTCGCCGTAGCTCGGGTAAAGCTTGATCGCCTTCTCGAGCGGGGACTTGGCGTCCTGCCACTTCTGTTCGGCGACGAGCGCGCGGCCCTCGCTAAGCAGGCCGTAGAAGTTATCCGGATGCTCCTGGTTCCACGCCTTGACGGCGGTGCTGTCGGCGTCGAGCGGGAGCTTGGGCTGGGTCCAGTCGATCCCCTTCGACCCGAGGGCGTCGGCCTGTTCGGTCAGCCACTTGGCAAAGTTGGCGTCGAGCCGGTCGATCGGCTCGGTGTGCTTTGCGAGCGCTTCGTTGATCGGGAGGTCCTTTCCGAGGTCGTCCAACACCTTTTGCAAGGCGGGGGCGCCGAATCGGTTCAGGACGTACTCGACGACCATCGAGGACTCGTAGTACGCGAACTGGAGGTGCATCGGGGACGGCGGCTTGAGGAAGGCGCCGCTGAGCTTACTGACCGGCGTCGCGCCGCCGGCCTTGATCAACTCGCGGTAGCGCGGCGACATCGCCTGCCCCCAGCCGGGGGACTCTTGCCGCTCCTCGTAGACGCTGATGCCTTCGCTGAGCCAGCGCGGCATCTTGTTTCGGGTCTTGTGGAGCGTGACCGAGTGGCAGTACTCGTGCCAGAGGATCGCCTCCCAGTTGGCGGGGCGGGCGGCGCGGGAGGCGGGGCTGTTGACGGTGATGAGCGGCCCGAAGCAGACGCCGAGGAACCCGTCGCCGCCGGGGAGGCCGAACGTGCGGATCGCGAAGTCCTGCTGGCGGGGGAAGATCTCGACGGTGACCGGTTCGGCGAACGTGACGCCGTACTTCGACGCCAGCTTTTCCCGCGCCCGGGCGAGCAGCCGCATCACGCGCTGGCCGTAGATCTGGGCCTCGCGCTCGTCCATGCGGACGACGGTGTGCTCGTCGCGCAGCGTGCGGAACTTCGCGATCTGCTCCTGGAGGGTCACGAGGTTGTAGGTGACGACGTTGTACTGGTCCTCTTTGAAGACCTCGCCGGCCAGCCGCCAGCCTTCTTCTTCCTTGCCGAGGCGGAGCAGGTCCTGGCAGAGCTGAACCTTGGCGGGGCGGTGGGTCGCCGAGAACTCGAGCGACTTGCGCTGATAGGCGGCGCCCTCGGCGAAGCGGTACTTCTGCGACAGCTTTAGGCCGATCAGGTGGTCGACATCCGGGTTCGTGCTCCACGACGCGAGAGCGGCGGTGCGGTGGGCGGCCTCTTGTTTGGCGTCGCCGGCGAGGTGGGCGAGGACGGCGCGGTAGGCCCAGGCCCGCGGGTGCTTCGGGTTGACGTCGAGCACGGCCTTCAAGAGCCATTCGGCTCCGGCGTAGTCCTCGCGGTCGATCAGGTTGTCGGCCTTGTAGAGCAAACTGTCGGCGTGGCGGGGGTTGAGCTCGAGCGCCTTGTTGAGCGCGGCCGTGACGCGCTCGCCGTCGTTGTCGTAGGCGCGGGCCAGGCCGAAGTGGACGTCGGGGTCGTCCGGCGTGCGCTTGGCGGCGGCGGTGAACGCCTCGGCGGCCATCGCGTAGTCGTGCTTTTCCAGCGAGAGGTCGCCGATCGCGGTGTACGGCTCGACCGCGTCGGGACTCTCCTTCTTGGCCTTGTCGTAGAACAGTTCGAGCACCTGTCGGGCGTCGGCCCCGCTCTGCAGGAGCACGCGGCCGAGGCCGACCCGGCTGGCGGCTTCCGTGTAGCGCCAGGGCGTGCGCTCGGCCCCTTCGCGGATGCTGGCCAGCAGCGCGTCGGCGTCGGCGGGGCGGTCGTTGGCGCGCAGCACCTCGAAGCCGAGCAGGCGAACCGTGACCGTGTCGTAGCGGCCCAGCGCGGTTTCGTAAGTTTTGAGCGCCTGTTCGTACTGGCCGGTCGCAAGTTCGGCGCGGATCTTGAGCAGCCACCAGGACTCGCCCCACTGGCGGTCGTCGATGGCCTGCTTACAAGCGTCGATCGTCTCGGCGTACTTGCCGGTGCGGAAGAGGGTGGTCGCGTCGGCAAGGTCAGCCGCGGTCGTAACGGGGGCGACGAGCGTCACCAGTGTGAGGAGGGCAATCCAAGCGGTGCGTCCGCGGATGCTCCGCCCCGTCCCGGTTCGCGCCGGCCGATTCGGTCGATGTGACGAGTCCAGCATCCACATCCTTCTGAAGTTACTCCGAGGACGGCGGAAAGTTGGGGCGCTCCGCGTTCCCGATCTTACGGCGGCGGGATGAGGTGTACCACGCCGCCCCGCATTCGGTAACGGCCGACCCCGCCATTTGTTGCAGGCGCGGCGGACGAATTGCGCGGGTCACGGTCGGTCGGGCCGCCGCCGGGGTGACGCCGGTCACCGATCCGCAGCCTTGGCCGGGAAAAACCTGAGCCAACTTCCACGCTCGCGCCGGCGACCGACTCCTCTATCCTCAACCACCGCCTGGCCGGTGCCGGGCAACCCCAAGGAGTCTGTGGAAATGGTAACTGCGGCAAGGCGGTGTGGAGCGATCGCGTCAGACGACGGGTCGGTGAAGTTCCGGGTCTGGGCCCCGCTGGCGAAGACGGTCGACCTCGTCCTGGTCGACGGCGACCGCCAGCGCCCGGTCCGGATGGCGGCCGAGACGGGCGGCTACTTCGCCCACGTCGAGCCGAGCCTGCCCGCGGGGCAGCGGTACGCCTTCAGCCTCGACGGCGGCCCCGCGCGGCAGGACCCGTGCTCGCTCCACCAGCCGGCGGGCGTGCCCGGGCCGTCGGCCGTGGTGCTCACGCAGGGGTTCAAGTGGACCGACCAGGCGTGGCGGGGCGTGCCGCGCGAGGAGCTGGTCTTCTACGAGCTGCACGTCGGCACCTTCACGCGCGAGGGGACGTTTGACGCGGTCATCCCCCGCCTGCGCGAGCTGCGCGAGCTGGGCGTCACGGCGATCGAGATCATGCCCGTCGCCCAGTTCCCCGGCAACCGCAACTGGGGCTACGACGGCGTCCTGCTCTACGCGGCCCAGAACAGCTACTGCGGCCCGCACGGCCTGGCGCGGCTGGTCGACGCCTGCCACGCCGAGGGCCTCGCCTGCTTCCTCGACGTGGTTTACAACCACTTCGGCCCCGAGAGCAACTTCCTCCACGAGTTCGGGCCGTACTTCACGGACAAGTACAAGACGCCGTGGGGGAAGGCCGTCAATTACGACGACAAGGGGTGCGACCCGGTGCGGGATTACGTGCTGGACAACGCGCGGATGTGGCTCGAGGAGTTCCATTTCGACGGACTGCGGCTGGACGCGGTGCACGCGATCTACGACATGGGGGCGAAGCACATCCTCGCCGCGCTGGCGGACGTGGCGGACGAAGCGGCCGTGCGCACGGGCCGGCGGACGCACTTGGTCGCGGAGAGCGATTTGAACGACCCGCGCGTGATCTTGCCGCACGACCGCGGCGGGCACGGGATGGGCGCGCAGTGGAGCGACGACTTCCACCACGCCGTCCACGCCCTGCTGACCGGCGAGCGCCGCGGCTACTACCAGGATTACGGGGACGCGAAGCTGGTCGCGCGGGCGATGGAGAACCCGTTCCTCTGCGCCGGGGACTACAGCCCGCACCGCGGGCGGCGGCACGGCGCGCCGGTGCCGCCGGGGGTCGCCGGCGACCGCTTCGTCGTCTGCGTGCAGAACCACGACCAGGTCGGCAACCGCGCGAAGGGCGACCGGTTGTCGACCCTGGTGGGCGACCCGGCGAAACAGCGGCTGGCGGCGGCGCTGATGCTGCTCTCGCCGCACCTCCCCCTGCTGTTCATGGGCGAGGAGTACGGCGAGGAGAACCCGTTCCCGTTCTTCTGCTCATTCAACGGGGAGGAGTTGGTGCAGGCGGTCCGCGAGGGGCGCAAGCGTGAGTTCGCCGACTTCCTGACGACGGGCGAGTTCGTCCCGGATCCGGACGCGACGGCGACGTTCGACTCGGCGAAGCTGAGCTGGTCCTGGCCGGAGGGGACGCCACGCGCGGGGCTGCGGCGCTTGTACGGCGACCTGCTCGCCGCCCGCCGCGCGTGGCCTCCGCTGCGGGACTTCGCCCGGCGGTCGGCGCGGGTGCTGGAGGACCGGCCGTCGAGCGGCGGCGTGATCGAACTGACGCGCGGCGCGGCGCCGGACGTCGTCCGCGCCTACTTCAACCTCGGCGACCGGCCGGTGGAGCTGCCCGGCGACGCGCGGACGGCTGCCGGCGCGGGGACGGTGGCGCTGTTACGCACCGAAGACGCCCGCTACACCGGCGGCGTCTCCCGCGACCGGCACGACCACGACCTGATCCAGCCGTACGAATGCGTGATCACCGGGCCGGCGGGGTGGAAGACGTTTGGATGACCGGAACGCGCGACGGCTCAAGCATCGCTAGCTTCGGCGGGCGATGCCCCCTCGCTGCCGCGCTCAACCGCTCGCTCTTCGCGCCGCCGTCCCGCTCACCGAGGCGAGCCCTACAATGATCCACCTTGTGACGGCAAGTCGTTCGCCGCCGCTGGGGCCACCGGGTAGGGGAGGCAACTGCGGATCCGCGCGTACGTCTGCTCCCAGTCGGTGCCCTTGACGATGTAGTCGCACGCGCCCAGTCGGCGGGAGCGCTCGCGCGACTCCGGCTCGTCGCGGCCGGAGTACACGGCGACCCGGAGGCCGGCGAACTGGGGCTCGTCGGTCAGGGCGTCGAGCAGGTCGAGCCCGTCGACGCGGGGAAGCCCGAGGTCGAGCAGGACCAGGTCCGGGGCGCACACGTCCTGGCGCAGGTGCCTGAGCGCTTCGCCGGCCGAGGCCGCCTGGGTCACTTGGTGCCCCTCGCGCCGGAGGAGCGCCGCAAGGGCCGCAGACTGCGACGCGTCGTCGTCGATGATCAACAAGTTGGACATGACAGCCCTCGCCTCCACGCACGGGAAATTGGTGCCGCCCCCAATCTGCCCCGCACGGGCCACATTGGCAGCGGGGCGAGGACGGGCAACGCGCGTGCGCCGGCGGATTTGTTGCAATTGCCGGGCCGAGATCCTGCGGCGTCGCGGCGCGCCTGGTAACGGCGTCACCGGCCCGCACCAAACTGAAATGACACGGGCGACCGCCGCGGCGCGAGGCGCGGCCGGGCGGATCCGGGCGCGCGAACCGTGGCAACATGGGGGGTCCGCGTTTGCGTGAACACTGCACGCCTCGCCGCTTGCTGTATCGATCATCAATGTAGGCGGAAGCCGGGACGCCCCTGACCGGCCAATACCCGCGACAGGATTCGAACCTGTGACCTCCGGTTTAGGAAACCAGCGCTCTATCCAACTGAGCTACGCGGGCCTGAGTTCGAACGGTATCGCGGTCCCGCCGGCGGTTCAAGGTCGATCCGCCAATCGCCACCGCAAGGAGACGCCCAGGTACTTCAAAGTGTGACAGATTCTCGGCAGTCCGGGCAAGCACAAGCAATCCCATCACGTCACTCGCCGCTGCACGCTCCGACTCACAACCCGGGACCGACCGCCCCGTTTGCCCCACCCGTCCTTCGCCCGGTACACTCCCCCACACCTGTGCTCGCTCGCATCCACTCCTTCATCCTGATCGGGATTGATCCCCTCCTCTGCGAGGTCGAGTGCGACGTCTCCAACCACGGCCTCGACCGCACGATTGTCACCGGGCTGCCGCAGACCGGGGTCAAGGAGTCGGTCGAGCGGATCGACCGCGCGATCGTCAACAGCGGCTTCCGCCCCCCGCAGCACGCGGTGCTGATCAACCTCGCCCCCGCCGACGTCAAGAAGGAAGCCCCCAGCCTCGACCTCCCGATCGCCGTCGGCCTGCTCCGCGGCTCGAACTTCGTCCAGACCGAGCGGCACAAGGACTACCTGATCGCCGGAGAGCTCGCGCTCGACGGTCGGGTTCGCAAGATCAAGGGCGCGCTCTCCCTCGCGATCCTCGCGAAGCAGAAGGGGTTCAAGGGCGTGATCCTGCCCGAGGAGAACCGCCGCGAGGCCGCCGTCGTCGACGGGATCGAGGTCTACCCCGTCTCGAGCCTGTCGCAGGCGATCGCGTTCCTCAACGAGCTGCTCCCGCTCGAGCCCTACGAGCTCGACGGGGAGCCGTACACCGCCAGCGCGATGGCCGCCGACCTCGACTTCGCCGACGTCCGCGGGCAGGAGGCGGTCAAGCGCGCCTTGACCATCGCCGCCGCCGGCGCGCACAACATCCTGATGATCGGCCCGCCCGGCACCGGCGAACCCGTGGCGCCGCTCAACAGCCAACCTGACAATGCAACCGCGGCAGCCCCGTCCTAGGTGTACGTGGCCCGGGTCGTCCTGCCGCCTTAGGCCAGCTGAGCATGTTCCCGGCCGAGTCGCAGGTGGCTGACCCGCCTCCGCGGGTGCCGTTGTTCCGCGCAGTGTGGCCCATAACCAAGGGACACTACAGAACTCCCGCCCCCAGTGCAATCTGCGGATGCCCCATCGTAGCCTTCCGCGTTACATCTGGCCTCACAACTTTGCCAGAACCAGACACTCCATCCCAGCGCTGGCAAACCCGACGCAACGACGGGAACATCGGCGATTCGGTCACGGCTTAGCCACCGCCGGAGCGACCTGTTGTAGTACCGATTCCGGGCGTAGTGGCTCCCGGTCTCGGCGTCGTGCACGTGCATGCCGACCCCTGCCGTCAATGCGTAGGATAGCGCCACGTTGCTCGCTCCGACGGCCGGGTGGCTGACGCGGATCAGGCGGTGGGCTCCGATCCGGGCCTGATCACCAATGACCCGCGGCTCTCGCTCGGTGAGGCAGACGTACCACAGCCTCGACGCGCGGGAATGTGCGGGCGCCATGAGGGATATTTCACAACGTGCTACAGTGAGATCTTCGCCCTGACGGCCCAGGTCGTCTGCACCGCAAGCAGCTGGCTCACGTTACGGAGATGACAGGTGGCCAAGGATTGTCGTGAGGATCCACAAATCGTGCAATTGAATTACGCGGACACGCCTACGCGGCCGTGGACGCGCTTGGATTATGCCGATCTGATCATCCGCGTAATTCTCGTCGCTTGCTTCGCATCGATGGCCTTCTGGGCTCTCATTTCGCTGATCCGGGTTGCGGTTCACTAACGCTGCCCGCGCGTGCCTCCGTACGACAAGTTCGCTCATGACGTGCCTGTGCCGCAGACCATCTCCCAGTTCCTCCGCTGGCTTGTCGGTAGTTGGGGCGCCACGTGGCCAGGGACCCCGGCATAAGGGTAGGCTTGGATCAGTGCAAGGCTTGCTAGGTACACCTTTTGAAAAGGACAGGGCCCACGCAGAGCGATGGTTGTGGAGCGTGTACGTTGTGGCGTCTCACGGCTCGCCGTCTTTGGGGCCAGGCGGAGAAATTATAGCCATAGTGAGAATGCAGACGCCGGCGACGATCGATAAGACGGCGAGCCGGAAAAGACGGGCACCCTCAACGTCCTGACGACGGAAGATCGATGCATCGTACCAGAGGATGCCCAAACCAACTAACATGAAGCCAAGTCGCCAGTCACGCCCAGCGCGCTGAATTACGGTAAATATAGGCCGGCGTCTCATGCCACTCCTCGACTCGCTTACGACGCTTGTCTTCCATCATACTTGACAGTGAAGCTGCGAGCGCGGCGACTTGGGTTCACAGGCCTGGGTTCGCACGTTCCGCTAGCATCATTGTAGTCCACCCCCGATTCCTTCCCAGTCCGGCGGTAAACCCACACCGCAGTTCCCCTGTGCGAAATGTCGGCAATTGTTGAGGGCCGCGCTGTAGAGAGGAGGGTTCTGTTTTAGCTTATCCAGTCTCGCTTTCAATTCACTGTCCGCCTTTTGGTCAGACCTAATCGTCTTGCTTACGGGGCAGCTAAAGCCGGGAAATGGCCCCGATACGAGTCCCGGTCCCACTAAGAGGCCGCACGGTAAAAGCGGGTGTTTCCAATTGACCGAGAAGTCATATTGAGCTATCCCAGTCGCGACCCACTTACCACCCACCAACGTCCAGGTATCAACTGCGATGCCCTGGTGGCCGCCGCAAGACGTAATGTATCGATCGGTGCCAAGGGGATCAGTAGCACCTAAGGGATTGCTGGTCAAGAACTCGTAGAGGTTGCTTCCTTCGGCATACTGCCAGAGGTGCCAATTGTCCTTACTCTCGGCTCCGAATCTAGCTTGCGCTTTTGCTGAAACTCGATCAATTGCCTGTGAAATCAAGTCTGCATCGCCAGAAGAACGTAGGCCGCTAATTTCCGAGCCGACCATCGCTGGAGCGTGACTTTCCGTCATAGACCGGCGTTCGGCTATCCGACCGATTGGATCGCGGCTGATCCAGCGCCCTAGTGTCGGCTGGTAATAGCGGTTGCGGGCGTAGGAATTTCCGGTCTCCGCGTCGTACACGTACCCCCCGTACTGCACGGCGTTCTCGAAGGTCGACGCGGCCCGGACGCTACCCCACGCCCGGTCGTAGATCGTCACCCGGCCGTACGGGTCGTACACGTACCGCTCCTCGATGCGGTTCGTCGACGGCTGGTAGATGCTCGTGACGTTGTGGTTCGCGTCCGTGAGGTAGTACAGCGTGTTGTCGCCCGCGTCGGCGGTGTCGCCGTCCGAGTTCGCGTCCAACGCGCGGAAGATCGGCGTGTCGATGTACCCGGCGTCCCACGTGTACTGCTCGCGGGCGTTGGCCGACCCGTTCCGCCGCACCTCCAGCAGCTGCCACCCCTCGTTGTAGTAGCTGACGTCGGTGTTCCCGCCCGTCGCCTTCGACACGCGGCGGTTCAGCCCGTCGTACGCGTAAGTCGCCAGCGTCGTCCCGGGCGAGCCGCTGCCGTTGTCGTTCTTGACCTGCACGAGCCGGTTCCACGCGTCGTACACGTAGTGCAGCCGCGTCCCTTCGGCGCCGGCCTTCGGCCCGCTCGTGCTGTTGCCGGCCGCGTCGTAGGTCGGGTCGACCCAGCCGGTCTGGCTGACGTCGGTCAGCTCGTTCGCCGCGTTCGTGGTGCGGGCGTGGGCCGGGGCGGCGGGGCCGCCGGTCGCGCCGTTGTTCGCATTGAAGATCGTGAAGTCACTGATGTCCACGCTGCCGTCGCCGTTCAAATCGCCGTCCGACCACCGGTTCGCCTCGCCGTTCGACCCGCCGAGCTCCCACCGCTGGTAGTCGGAGAAATCCACCGACCCGTCCAGGTTGACGTCGCCGGCCTGCGGGTTGTCGATTTGCCGGTACGTCCGCCAGTTCCCCTGGCTGTCGAGCGACCAGTCCCAGAGTTTCTTCGGCGCGAGGATCCGCTTGTTCGCGTCCAGCGTCCCGCGGCGGGCCTCGACCAGCCGGTCGAGCCCGTCGTACTGGTACGCCTCGTCGAACTGCCCGGCGTTCCCGCTCGCGATGTAGTCCTTCGACTTCAGGTTGCCGCCGCGGTCGTACGTGTACTGGTACCCGTCGAAGTTCCCGCCGCTCAGCGCGCCGTCCTTCCAGAACTGCTGGACGACCCGGCCGAACCGGTCGAACCCTTGGTACTGGCCGGCCGAGCCGAGCGAGTACGAGAGCGTGATATTGTTCGGTCCGACCGCCGGGTGGCTGACCCGGACGATCCGGCCGGCGCCGAGGTACGTGTACTGCGCGTACTTGTTCGTCCCCGCGGCGCTGTCGGCGACGTTGTCGATCCGGTTCAGGTACCAGCTGTTCGCCTGCGTGCCCGCGACGTTGCTCGCGCCGTAGTTGTAGAACACGACCCGGTTCGTCGCCGGGTACGTGACCTTCGACTGGCGGACGAACAGGGCGGCCGTGTTCGTGCTGCCCGACGGCAGCCCGTCGTCGTATGCGTACTGGACGGCCGCCGTCGTGCCCGTGACGGCCCCGGCGTGCGCCTGCTGGCTCTTGACTACGTTCCCCCAGCCGTCGTACGTCGTCTTGACTTGGTTGACGACCGCGGACGCGGCCGTCGAACCCGACCGGCTGGTCACGGATTCCACGCGGGACAGCGAGTCGTACGTCCGCTCGATCCGCCGGACCGCCGCGTCCACGCCGACGCCGGGCGTCGCGACATTGTCGGCGTAGAACCGGCCGGCCGCGTCGTACTCGTACGTGTGGACGGTGCCGCGCTGGTCGGTGCACGAGACCTTCCGCCCGAGCCGGTCGTACGCGCACTTGTCCTGGTCGGTGCCGGCCGACGTCGTGTCGGCCGAGTCCGGGTAGATCGTGCTGGTCGCCCACGACCCGTCGAACGGCGACTCGTACAGGTACGTCGTCGCCTGCTTCTCGATGTTGTCGTACGCGTCGCCGGCCCCGTTCTGCCCCTTCGGGTTCCACGCGACCTGCTTCGACAGCCGGCCGGCGGCGTCGTAAACCCACTCGGTCGTCCGCCGCTGGTGCGTGTCGGTCTCGACCTGGGCGGCGTTCGTGCCGCCGACGTTTTCTACGAGCTTCGTCCGGCGGCCGAGCAGGTCGTGGAACGACTGGTCGATCCGGCCGCGGTTGTCGGTCGTGCGGAACATGCGGCCGGAGTCGTCGTACTCGTATCGGGCCGCGATGTAGTCGTCGCTCGTGTTCGGCAGACGCGGGGCGTTCTCGGCCTCGTCCGGCAGCCCGTCGACGTTCGCGTCGATCAATGCGCCGGACGTGTTGAACACGTACCGGGTCGCGCCGTTGTCGCGGCCGTAGTTCGCCGTGCCGGCCGCCCGGCCGGCGCGGTCGTACCAGTTCACGCGGACCTGGACGAACGCCTGGTTCGTCGCCGCGCCGAGGTCGCCGGTCGACGTCGTGTCGCTCTCCAGCCGCTCGTAGGAGGTCGTGGTCACCACATTGTCGGCCTGGTCGTAGATCGTCTTGACCTGCTCGATCACGGTGTCGCCGGTCGTGGTCTGCGCCCCGTCGTAGGCGGTGCCCCCCTCGGTGTCCGTCGTGTCGTACGCGACGTACGACGCGACCGGGCGGCCGGCCCCGTCGAACTTCGTCTTTAAGAATAGCCCGTTCGGCTGGGCGACTTTAACGGCCATCCCGCGACGATTGTACCACGTGTTGGTGGTCAGGACGTGCCCGGTCTGGCCGCTGCCGGCCGTCACGCTCCCGGTGACCGGGTCGACGTTGAACACCTTCGACTGGTAGACGCGCCCCTGCTCGTCGAACGCGGCCTGCGTACGGCCGCGCAGCTCGCCGGCGTCGATCACGAAGTCCGCGTCGGCGTCCGCGTACGTGTCGGTCTGCGTCGTCCGACCGAGGTTGTCCAGCGTGTACCGGGTCGCGACCTTGTCCGGGCCGCGGACGTCGGTCGGGCGGTCCCGCCAGTCGTACTTCATGTCGGTCGCGTAGTAGTCGTTGGCGCCCGAGCCGAACACGATCCGCGACTGGGTCAGGTTCCCGTCCCCGATCCCGCCGGCGTCGTAGGCGTACTGCGCGGTTTTCACCATATTATTACCCGAGGCGCCCCCGCCGGTCGGGTCGGCGTTCGTGGCGCCGGTGTCGTTCGTGCCCGTCCACCGGCTAACGACCCGATTTAACCCGTCGTACACCGTCCACCGGATCGTCCCGTCGGACGACTGCACGCGCTTCAGCAGGCCACGGCCCTGGTACTCGTACTCGGTGCGCAGGAACTGCTGGCCGAGGCTGCCGATCTCGGCGGCGTTCGTGCTCGACTGCCCGGCCAACGAGAAGTAGCGGTCCGTGTGATCCAGCTGCCCGGCCTGGTTGTCGAACTTTCGGACGAGCGACTGGATGTTCGCGACCGTGATCGCCTCCGCGCCGCCGGGCGTCGCGCTCGCGCCGGGGGTGTACGCGAACGTCAGCGTCTCGTTGTAGTTCCCGGCCCGGTCGTCACGGCTGACCAGCACCGGCCCGGTCGGCCCCCAGTTGCCGCCCGCCTGGGTCCACCCGCGGTACGTGCGCACCTCGTGCGCCGCGTCGTTGTATACGTAATATGTGACGCTGCCCGTCCCGGCCAACGCGTTCTCCTTCGGGTCGGCAACGCGGGTTATTCGGCCGAGGTCGTCTACTTGATATTCGGTGGTCAGGTGCAGGCCGCCCCCCACCGGCGTCACCCAGCCGGCGGGCGCGTCCGGGGTCCAAGTGGTCTGGACGTCCCGTACGACCCGGACGACGGCTCCGGTGGACGGGTCGTATTCTACGCCCGTGATGAACCCGTCGCCGTCCTTCGACCAGACCGCCCGCCCGTACTCGTCGAAGAACGTGACCAGGGTCGTGGCGGAGCCGGGCCCGTTCTGCCCGGTCGTGACCGTCGGCAGCGTCGTCGTGATCGACTCGACCTGGCTCGTGCCGGGCCGCCACGTGTACACGTGCGACGTGGTCTGCCCGCCGGTGCCGTTGTCGTTGCGGAACACGGTCTCGCCGGCGATCACGTACGTCGTGACCGAGCCGGCCGTCCGCGCAACGTAGCTCAGTTCTTCCTGCGTGACCGGGACGGCCAGCTCCCCGTTCATCAGGCTCGTGCGTTTCAGGTAGCCGACCGCGTCGCCGCCGCTGTTCGCCGTGCCGTACTCGCGGAAGGTGATCACGCCCTGGTTGTCACGCAGGCCCTCGAGCTCGGCGTCCGCGGCCGCACCCGGGTCGGTCATGAGGTCGGCAGACGCGTGCCAGTACTGGCTGACGGCGGACGGCTGCGCGACCAGCTTGGCCCGTCCCGCGCTATCGTACTGCGTGTACTCGGCCCACTCCTGGCTCGACGCGACGTCCTTGAACACCCGGAGCATCACCTGCTGGAGGTAATTCATGTACAGGATGTTCTGGTTCCCGTCCGGCAGCGTCTCCACGGTCTTGTACTTCCAGCTGTTGTACCCGACTGGGTTCGTTTGGCTGGTCGTGTATTCGAACCCGTACGTGCCCATCCCGCCGCTGCACGTGCTGCACCCGGCAGCGCTGACGGTCTCCAGGCTCACGCGCTTCTGGGCGTCGTACTCGTAGTACCGGCTCGCGAACGGCTTAAGGCTGTTGTCTGAAGCCGTCAGCGGGTTCCCCAGGCCGGTCACCGCCCGCGCGTAATCCTCCCCGTACAGCACCATCCGCATCCCGCCGGCGTAGCCGGTGCCGCCGGTCGCCGTGTAGTAGCGGTAGTACGTCGTATCGAGCACGTCGCCGCCGCCGGTCTTGACAACCGCCGTCCGGAGGTCACCGACGCGGCCGAACGCGTTCTCGCCGGTGCCCGACCCGTCGTAGTAGTCGTACTCGGCCTTCCGGACGACCGTCCAGTTCGCCCCGCCGTCCTCGCTGACTTGGTAGCTCGCCCGCTGCAGCCGCCCGGCGTTGGCCCCGCTCGCGTAGTACTCGTACGCGTACGACGTCATTGCCGCGGTGCCCGCCGCGCCCATCCGCACCTCGGTCAGGTTGCCGTTGCCGTCGTACGGCTGCGCGACGACCGCGTTCCCGGCCGGGTCGCGGTAGCTCTTGAACGCGCCGCGCTGGGCGGCCGGGAGCGCGGGGTCGAAGTCGTAAAACCGGTACTGCGACCCGTCGGCCAGCGTCAGCACGTACTCGCCGCCCACAAGCGCGAGCTTGTCGTGCGATCCGTGGCGGGCCGTGAACGAGGTCGTGCCGTCGAACCACTGGGCGTCGTTGCCGTCGATCACGTGCGCGACCGCGTTCCCGCTGGCCGACGGGACCAGCCCGGGCCACTGCTCGACCGTCCACCCGTTCCCGTTCTGGGCCGACCGGGCGTAGCCGTCGTTGTTCGTCCACGAGCGGACGTGGCCCCACGGGACGGACGATGACGACGGCAGGTCGGCCGTCTCCTCCTGCACGAGCCCGTCTCCGTAGCGGACCGGGGCCTCCGATACAGTCCCCAGGCCCGCGGCGCGGCCCGCGTACCTCGGTCCGTTGTTCCAGCCGCCCGCGCCGCCCCCGCCGCCCGGGGACATGACCGGCGGGCCGCCAACCCGGTTGCCGGGCCCGGCCCCGGCGCCACGGGGGCCGCCGGAACCGTTCGGGCCGTTCCTGCCGCCCGACCCGTCGGTCGGCGGCGGGCAGTCGTCGCAGTTCTCACTGTTCGTGCCGGTGTCCGGTGGCGGCGTGCCCGGGTTCGGCGGCGGCGTGACCGTGCCGCCGCCGTCGCTGTCGGTGATGCCCGCGGCCGCCACAGCGTAGAACGGGACGACGTCGTAGTCGCTCCCGCCCTGCAGGGTGACGACCACTTCCTCGTGGCCTTCGACCGCCGCGTCGTTGACGGCGGTGAACTCGACCTCGACGGGCGGCGCCGAAGTGCCGACGGGCACGACGACCGTGCCCAACGTCAACGCGCCGGTGTAGTCGGTGCCGGACGTGGCCGAGCCGGACAGGGCGAAGCTGACCGTGACGGACGATGGCAGGCTGCGGACCCCGCACGACGTGGAGTAGAAGACGAACCGGCCGGGCGTGCCGGGCGACCCCTCGTCGGCGCCGGCAACCGACTGCACGCTGATCGTGATGTCCGCGAACATCAGGCGCTGCTCCAGGTATTCGGCCGCGACCGGGGCGACCGCGGAGCGGAGGGCCGCTACGGCGGCAGGGCGGCGGCCGCGGGCGCATTTACGGCGACCGGTGCGGGCGAACAGGTCCAACAGGAGCGAGCGACGGGTCATGTGGCGGTTCTCCACCGGGTAGAAGTATGGTCGTGGCGGCGACCTGCGGCGCGCGCACGCCCCTTCCGAGCCGCCGTGCGGTCGTCGCCGGGGGGCCGCTAGACCGCACGCGGGACGTACCTGAACATCGTCAGTCTTCGATCGGAGCGGGATGCGGGCGCGCGAGCTGAGAGGTGCGGGACGGGCGAGGCGAGGAAGGCTCACGGGCGGCGCCGAGCCGCCGTTCGCCGACACCGTCGCGGCCCGCCCCTCGTCGGAACCGCGCGTGTCGGGAGCGAAATATCCCCAGCTCAACTGGCTCAGTCAACAGAAAAATACCGCGCAAATCCGCGCATTTACTGCGCTTACTCGAAATGGAATTTTACTCGCGCCGCGGTGCCGAAATCGCGCCGCCCGGCCGCGCCGCGACGGCGCCGGAACCTGGTGCTCCGGGTCAGGAGCGGCCGGCGCACCACGCGCGCCACATGGAGCGGTAGGCCGCCTCGAGGCGACGCGTCAAGGCCGGCCCGTCGCACAGCGGGCCGCCTTGCATCCGGTCGCGCATGCCCCGCCTGAGCATGGCGAGGCGCCCTCGGTCGCCGGCCAGCGCGGCGGCCTTCTCGACGTACTCGTCGACGTCCGTCGCGACCCACTCGCCCAGGCCGAGCAGCCGGAGCACCGCCGCGCCCTCGCGGGCCCGGTGCGACCCGCCGTCGAGCGCGACCGCCGGCACGCCCATCCAGCACCCGTCGAGCAGCGTCGTGTGCCCGTTGTACGGCCACGGGTCGAGGTTCACGTCGACCCGCGCGTGTAGCTCGAGGTACGCGCGGCGCGGGCGGGGCGCGACCAGTTCGAGGCGGTCAGCGCCGACGCCGTGGCGGCCGAACGCGGCGGCGACACGGGCGTTCGCAGCCGGCGGGCCTAGGAGCATCAGGCGCGAGCCGGGCACCGCCCGCAGGACGCGCGCCCACGCTCCGACGACGGCGGCGTTCGACTTGACCAGTTTGTTCAGGCTGGCGAACGTGACGTGGCCGACGGCGCCAGCGGGCGGCGGCGAGACCGGGAGGTCGGTGTCCGTCGGCAAGTAGCACTGGCTGGTCACGTCGAGCCGGTGCAGTCGCTCGGCGTACCACTGCTCGGCCCCGGGCGGGTCGCGGTCCGCGTCCGTCACGCAGCAGTCGATCGCCCGAACTCCGGTCGTGCACGGATATCCGGGGTACGCGACCTGCACCGGGGCCGGCCGGAGTGCGAACGTCTGCAGGCGGTTGCCGGCCATGTGCCCGGTCAGGTCGACCAGGACGTCGACCCCGTCGGTCCGCATCAGGTCGGCGAGCCGCCGGTGGTCGAGGCGGGCCGTGTCCCGCCACGCGCGCGCGTACCGCCGGATCCGGGCGGTCGTCGCGTCCGGGACGGCGGCGTCACTATAGCAGTAGACCTCGACCGCCGCGGGGTCGTGGTGCGCGAGCACCGGCTCGACGAACCGGGCGCGGGTGTGCTCGCGGAAGTCGCCCGAGACGTACCCGACCCGGAGGCGGCGGCTTGGCGTGGGGTCGTTATCGTGCGGCGGAGGGTGTGCCGTGAGTGGGTCGGCGTGTCGGCGGGCCCAGGCGAGGTGGGCGTCACGTGCCGCCGCCGGGGTGACTAGCGGGTCGTGGAGCTGCCAGAACAGGAGCTCGCTCTCCGTGGCCGGGTCGTCGGGCCGCAGTTCGACGACACGACGATAACAGACAAGGGCCGCGGTTAGGTCGCCCGTCTCGACCGCCACCGCGGCCAGCCCACGGTGCGCCACCAAGTCGTTCGGACGGAGCGCTGTCGCGGCGCGGTAGGCGGCGGCGGCCGAGCCGAGCTCGCCGGCGGCGCGCAGGACGTTGCCCAGGTTGTTGTGGGCTTCGACGTAGCCGGGGTGCAGAGCAGTCGCCCGGGCGTACGCTTCCCGCGCGGCATCAGCCGCACCGGTCCGCTCCAGCGCGACGCCCCGACTGTTATGCACCTCCGCGGCGTCCGGCAGGACCCGCGCCGCCCGCGTCAGTACCGGCAATGCGAGGTCCGCGCGACCGAGCTGCAGGTAGAGTGCTCCCAACAGCCGCAAGCCGTCAGGCTGGCCGGGGTTATCGGCTAGCACCCGGCTGTACATGGCCTCGGCCTCGGCCAGTTTGCCGGCCTGGTGTAACCGCGTGGCCTGATACAATTCTGGAGGAATGGACGGGGGAGGCACGGGGGGAACCTGTTCGGCGCAGCTAGCGAATTCTACGCTCGGTTGCACGGTGGAGGAGCGGCTTCTAAACGCAAGGAACTGGCGGATCAGCCTTATGCGAACCACCCTGGCAAGGCGGATTCGACAGCCTGCTCCTCACACCCGCTCCGCTCCGACGACGTCATGTGCTTTCAAGGAGCAACAGCCTGTAGCGACTCATCTGTTACCGCGGCCAGAAACTTGATCTCGCCTTCAGACCGCCGGACTTCTATGTCCAGTACGCCGTCTACATCAATGCATCCACGCAGCGATCTCACGATGGGACTGGTAGAGTTCCTCAGCTCACTTTCGATGTATGCCTTGGCCCTGCTCCATCGAGCGCGGTGAAGCGCACGGATGACGGCTACTTCAGCCCCAGGAGTTGCTATCTTATTGGAGTGTGAGCGGCGACGGGCCGCGAGATGCCACCTCGGAACCGGCTGGGAGTTCGTTTCGCTCACCTCCAATAGTTCCCAGTCATCGAATGAGCGGGTGAGCCAAACGATCACTGCTTCGCTCGACCGGCGTAGTACACCGTCATCTGCGCGAGGTTCTTGTGCGAGTATCTCTGCCAGAGCGACAATCTGATCTTCTCGCCTTGCCCAGCGTTGGGTCACAGCGAAATCTATAAGATGTGTCGCATCGTGTGTGACGGCGCATGCGAACCTGATCACATTCCGCATACGGGGTTCACCCAGCCGCCCTCTCAAAAGGCGTGTAGCGTCATCGCAGCTCTCGACGATGAATCGAGCGGCCAGGTACTCTTGGTAAGCCCCTTCCCTTAGTTGCCATCGCATTCCGGGCGCAGGCTGTAGGAGCCCGGTGAGCTCCGAGAGGACACGAAAGATCCGGTCTGACGACACGTCTTCCAGCGTGGGTAACAGCCAGGATTCCGCCTCGGAAGATGAAAACTCGTGAACACCGCACACCAAAGAATGGTACGCGAGGCTATAGAGTTGCATTAGCAGAGACGCTGGCCGAGCCCATGGTGAGTTGCACCGGCTAATTCTCTTTCCGCGGTCTAGACCGTCGATAAGGAGGGTGAGGCATGCGCCAAGGAGATCGGCATCGTGTCGCGCGGTAACCGAGAATCGTACGAATAGGTCTGCGACGTGGGCCAACAGCGTCGGATTACGAAACTGCGTCAGTACCTCCGGCCGTTCCCGGAAGCCACGAACAAATGCAGCAACTGCGCCGTCGGGATCGACACCTGTTTCGCTTAACTTCGCCTTGAGGTTGCAGGAGATCCACGGGAGGAGATCGGTCACCGTCGGTGGCTCTATCCGCCAAGAGTTTAATTCCTGAAGAAGCTGCATCTCCCGTATAGGTCGCGAGGCCACGACCACGTGCGCGACCGAGCTGCGTGTAAGCAATTCCGATACAAGGCGAGCAATTCGATTTCGGAACATCTCGTTCAGCTCGTCGAAGCCGTCGAGCAGTATGGACACAGGCTCGTCGTTCGGTGGCAAGCCAAACAGCTGATCCGCCGCTTCGGCCGAGCACCGGCTCGAGATCTCTCGGAGCGCGACATATCGGGTGCATGCCGCACTACGGTCGCCCGAACCTAACTGCGCTGCCAAGTACTGCATGAACCGTGTCTTCCCAATCCCCGGCTCCCCGAGTAAGAGCACGTGCTGAGATTGCATCATGACATCCCATCCTACCGATTCGGTTGTTCCCTCGCGGTTATCTGCGTCGGCTACCATCCGGAACCTAAAGGGCAGGCTGGGCCAAGTCGAGGAAGCGGGTGCGCCACCTGATGCACGGTGGGCTACCGGATGGATATTGAATGGACGCGTTCCCGCTCTGTCACTCGGGCCTACCGGCGACGTCGCGGTTGCTCCGGCAACTACAGCGTTTGCCGTTGGAGAAGAAATGGGATTCCCATAGATCTCCTCGAGCACCTTCTCCTGTTCCGGCATTGGCAACTTTGCGAGTCGGCCGGACAGCTCGGAAAAGGCCGGCCGCGTCATGTACTGCCATATCGTGGGTAGCATCCGGACGCCGTTGGGGGAGACAGACGTAGACGGCTGCTCGGCTACCCTCGTGAACTCCCGCAGGGGGTCTTGCGGCACGTCGGTTGACCGCTTAAGGGTGGCGAGGATTGTAAAGAGGATGTCTGGCCGGGGGATCGTTTTATCGCCGACCCATTGCGAGATCGCGGCCTCGGTAACCCCGAGGACCGTGGCCCACCCTGCGCGGTCAAAGAGGGCCGTTCGATCCAACAGTCCAACCAGTGCCTCTGCAAAGGGGCTTCGATTAGTCGTGCGGCTCATGGTGGCCCTTTCTTTCTTTATAGTCATTGAAGCCGTATCCCGAGTCAAAGTGCATTTTGATCGGTTGCGACCAGGCCGGCAGCGTGAGTTCTTGGCGCGGGCCCTCACTGGGCCTCCCGAGTCTTGGTACGAGTTGTTCAACGATTTGATGGGCCACGGACATGCCCAGAGTCGCTCGACCCGGGAGCCCAAAGAGGACGCCTGGAAATCCCGGCACCCAGTTCACCCAGGGCTCCACATGCCTACGTCGGCTTCCATCGGCCGGCATCACTTCGAACCCGGCCGTGAATCGACCCGCATTCACCTGCCGACGAAGAATTGGCGGCAGGAGTTCGAAAAATCTCCGCGCGTCGGGAGCTGAGACTGCACGCCGTTCCGGTGCACAGTACTCAACTTGATTACTGTGGACCCCCGTACCAACAACCAAGACAGGACCTTCATTTGGGGAAGAACCGCAGAGATGACGGACAAAACTAAACCGCCTGACGCGGTCGGCAAAAAGGGCGGCTGTGATGGCCTCCGGCGACGGAATGACCAACAGCGGCGTCTGCCGAAGCTTCATGCACGGTGCCACACCAAGATCGGCCAACAGGGGGATGATCCCGGCGCCCGCTGTGAGCAGTGTAACCTTGGAATTAATGATGAGTTCTTGGCACCGAACGCACGCGCCGGAGGGAGACTCAGAGCTTGATTGAAGGTGTGCGGGTTGTGAGGTGGTGATGAACTGTACCCCGTTCCGGATCGCGGCCTCCCGTAGCCGTTCTAACACGGTATGCTCGGGAAACGGAGTGTCGGGAATGGTGTAAAACACACCGCTTTCGTGCAGCTGGCCAAGACGCTCCTCCGCCTCTTGGGGCTTGAGCCGAGCGACCCCCGCAATCCGGAACGCGTCCGCATCAGCGAGCAGTCGGGCCCCTTCGCTCTCATCGCGTACCCGCACGATTCCGCCCCCATCTGCGGGCGGTATGCTCAGGGCGTCGAGCATGGCCAACCCGCCGGCATAGATTCCGGCAGCCACCGCCCGTCCCTCAGGCCCAAGCTGATCAGCTTGTAGCAGCCCAGACAGCAACCAGCCTTGGTTCCGGAGCGTGTCAGCACGAGGGCACCCAATGTCGTCCTGCCGAACAACCACCGTGTCATAGCCCATCCGAGCCAGTAGGGCAGCAACCCACATTCCCAGGATACCGCTGCCTATGATGGCTACGTCACATGCGACGGAGCTGCCTGTGATTTTCGGCATTCAATCACTCCTTGATTAAGCGGAGGGCTAGGCTACTTAATCCATCGGCGAATGTCCACGGTCACGGCACTTTTCAGACAAGAAGTTTTATATTATTATGAGTTTTTGCGTCTATCCTCGTTAGCGTACTTGGTAAAGCCCACAATTCGCTGTATCCTTGATGCCACTCCGCGCGTGCGAGTAATCGGCAGCAGCGTCTGCTGCTCGATTACTTCGGCGTAGGGCTGCCGGGCGAACAGGACATGTCGGAATCCGCCAATGAGGCGGCGAACGATGGGGCCGACGTGGAGACGGTGAATCTGCGCGCCCCGGACATCCACGACGTCGGAAGTGAGCGCATAAAATTCGCGGCCCAAGTGGAGACCAGCGGCACCGAGGGGATTGTCACATCCGTCCGCAGCTGTCCTAGGGGGCGGTTCAGGGATTTCGGATCGACGAGCCGCATGACCAACCGGGCGGAGGATTGGCTGACGGCTATTTGTCACTGACGTACCGGGCGTCGACGCAACTCTTCTTCGACGGCCCCGGCCCGGCAGCCGGGCCTGGCGCCGCGGGGGTCGGTTGGCTGGAGCGCCGGGCAGAGCCCGGTGCGGCGGGGTAGAGTTGGCCGCGGCTTTGGCGGCGTGGGCGTTCTGTGCCCGGCCGAGCTCGAGACCGTCTAGGCCGTCCGCTTACGGCTGGCGATGCGGCTGGCAGTCGCACGGCTGCCGTGCCTGTGGGGGTTGTCGGACCCGGTGGCGGTGGCCGGCGCGCCCTGCAGCGGGCCCTGGTCACCGCCCGTTAGTTCCCAGCCGGAGATGAGGAGGCGTGATGGTACGTTCAGGGCCGGTGGGAGCGACTCGTAGGAGAAGGCCTCGCGCTCCGCAGACTCGAGGCATTCCTGCTGCCGCTCTCGCCCGAGGGCCAGCTGCGGGGGCTTGTCACGGTGGACGAGGCGCCGAGGGGGCCCTCCTCTGGCAGGGTCTGCAACTCGGCCTTTGCGTGACCGCCCGGAACTGCCGGCGACGTTACGTCGAGCATTCCCCGTGGCTGTCCCAGACGCTGTACCAGTCGAACCCGGAGACGCGCAACCCGCGGAAGGGGTCGGATGAGCGTAGTAGCGGCTCGACCGCGGGCAGCTCCGCCCCCCCCAACGTGCGCCCGCGAGACATCGATTGGTTCGCCTCATGGCGACCGATGACACGGATCCTCCCCAGCCATTCCTGACGCGGCAAGGCCCGCTCCCACGCAGGGAGCGGGCCTTGCCGTCCACCCCCGAGAATCCCCGTCTGAACTGTGGCTCGGGATGTCAGCCCAGGATTGCCATGCCAGCCGGAAGTAGATCGATCCGTACCGTCGCCCGCCCTCCGTCGTCTCGAACGTCCGCCGTTAACCCGGACGGTGGATCCGCTAACTGTGCGTCGGTCCAGTCGCTGCGGTACAAGATTGCCATGGTCGACCCGGGCGGGTGCAATGTCCGGTCTACCGTTACGTCCGCCCCTCGGCAGGCTGCCCCGTGGGTGTTCAGCACCACGACGACCTCCTGGTCGAACAGCACGCGGGACCATGCGACCAGCTCCGCCCGCCGCGGCGGCACGTACCCCTCGTCGCCGAACCGTACGTCCCGCGGGTACTGGCGCCCCCGCCGCAGAGCCATGCCCACCTTGCCCCCGCGGTTCACGAGGCGCGCGATCGCCGCGATCCGCAGGTAAGTCGGGTGCTGCGGGTCGAAGAAGTGACAACCCGCCGTCCCGAACGCGCCGAACGTCCCACCGAACATGGACTCGCGAACGTACCGATCCCAAAATGGGATCCTGCCTTCCCCGTGGTACCCCTCATACCCATCGAACGCTTGCTCCGTCCCGTAGTAGATGCAGGGGATTCCAAGGGTCGTCAGTTGGACGCCGACCGCGTGTGCGACTTGCTCGTATCGGGCCGCCGCGGTGTTCTCGGCGGAAAACCGGCGCTTCGGGTTGCGGTCGATCATGTCGTGGTCGTCGAGCACGGAGACATGGTATCGCCCGACCTCCCGATGGCTGCCGATCGCGTCGTGCCCGCCGAACTGACCGAAGAACGTCCGCGGGTCCGCCTGCCCCTTCGCAAGCCCTGTCAGAACGTCCATCGGGCCACCAAGGTCGAGGGCGGCATCGAGGTTACGGCCGAAGATGTCCAAGTAGCTGCGGGTCAGGTCGGCCCCCCCCGGCGACCTCGCCGAGGATCAGAAAGTTCTCCTTCCCGATCGACTCCGCGTACTCGCGAACCGCGCCGCAGAAGTTCCGCGACGCCTCGAACGAAACGTGCTTGACGGTGTCGACGCGGAACCCGTCGCAGTCGGTGAGGGCGATCCAGTACTGGTAGACCTTGACCAGGGCCGCCAGCACCTCCTCACTCAGCGGGTCCTTCACGAACGGCCGGGCCTCCTGAACGCGGAGGTCCTTGAGGTCGAAGAAGTCCCCGCGGCGGAACTCGTTGCGCGGGTCGAGCGGATGCTCCCCCTGCTTCGGGTTCCACGCCCCGATCTGACCGGCCCGCGTGTACCATTCGACGTTCTGGAATTCCGCGGGCCAGACGCCGTCGCCGAGCGCCCCCGTTGGCAGACCGGCCGTGGTGCCGGTTGACGTCCCGTCGGCCGACCGCCAGCCGTGGATTGGGTACGGGGGTTCGAACCGGTATGGCATTGTCGTCCGCGGGTTTGGGCCGCCGCCGGCACCCGCGCTGTAGAAGTAGTTGTTGCCGGAGTGGTTGTAATAATGTCGAGCACGACGTACATCTTGAGCGCGTGTCCGGCATCGACCAGGTCGCGGAGGTCCTGGTGGGTGCCAAACCGGGGATCGACGTCCAGGAAGTTCTGATTGCCGTACCCGTGGTACGTGTCGAGGTCGGGGCGCTGCTTCCACACCGGCCCGACCCACAGCGCGGTCACGCCAAGCCCCTTGAGGTACGGGAGCCGGCTGCGAATGCCGTTGATCGTGCCTCCCTGGAATGCCTTGCCCGCAGCCATCCACGCCGCCCTATCCGGCGCCGCATGATTACCCGGGTCATTCCGGTCGAACATTGGACGCACCCCGCCGGGCCCGTCGCTGAAACGATCGGGGAGAAGGAAATAAAGGATCTGGTCGCGCCAATCGACCGGACTTTCGTACACCGGGCCACGGGGGCTTAGGTCGGTCGCCGATAGGTGCGTCGGGGCCGCGGGTTCTATTACAACGGGCATGTGTTCCTTGCATCTGCGGTGGAATAGTCCGGCCACGCTTGGTCGGCTAACAATCGCCAGCCGACGCTAGCGCTTTCCAAGTCACCCAAAACCCCCCGCCGCATCACCTGTCCGGGTAAGTCGACGGACGCCGCGGGCGTGGCCAGTCCCAGACACGCATGATCCTTTAACAACCATAGAGCTGCTACGGCCAGAACCACCGCAGCTCAGATCAAAGTGGTGCACTCCTCTTGATCGGTGAGTTACAGATTAGAAAATTTTTTGTTGCGTTGTCAGCACTTCTTACCTATCTTCCTCAAATTGCCGGTGCCGCCGGATCCCGATCATTGATCGGGTCATCTGGGGAACCAGAGTTCTGCAGCCATAGATGGTGTGGCCGCGCATCTTGTGGGGAAAACAAGCGGGTACTGATGAGGACCTCTTTGTTCTCGTCAAGATCATAATTAGTCATTCTTTTTGCAAGCCAGCATCAGCACGGTGGTTGGTACTGCGCGCATACCGCTTCGGAGGGCGATGGGCCCTCTTTGTTGCGCGTCCGCCGACATCGCCACGTTTCCGGATCTAGAAGCCCTCGCCACTAGAAGGTCAGGCCGTCGCTCCGGGGCCCATCGCCCCCTCCATAGCGGCGAAGAGATGGCAGGTGTCGAACACGCCTCTTGGGCGCGCTCTTAATTAGGTTCCACGACGACAGTTCATGATCTCACCACTTAGAGAGAGAGAGGTACTCGAATGATCGACGCATCGCTTGCGCGCCGGGTCCTGGCCGCGTGCGCCACTACCTGTGTCATTTCAGCCTCCCTGTCGGGCGGATGCGGAAGACTGCCCCGCGACGGCGGCGATAGAATGAACGCTGTGGGAATGGTGACGGTCTCTCCGCCGGTGTTCCGCCCCATCGTTGGCGACGACGAGGGGGCGAAGATCGACTTCGGGTCGCACAAAGAGGTCGATTCGTTGTGGAATGAGCTAAGCGCGGGCAACCTTGGCATAGCCAGTGTCCTGCTCAACCAAAGTCAGCTCTCCGCGAAAGTTGCCGTCGAGGGCCCGACAATCGACGTTACACGCACTCGATCGCTGAAGACCGCGGACGGATCGGTGACCGAGGACACGTCGAGTCAGACTTCGACCGTCTCGCAGAAAACTCCCGAGACACCAGCGGCGCCCACCGCCCCGTCCGCCGGCAATGCCGAGGACAAACTGCTCGCCCTGCTCGCAGCGAGCAACTTCAAACCGAGCCTGCCTCCGGACGTGAAGGCGTCCTTGGTGCACAGCTACCGAGCGTACATGCAGAACATCGAAGCCTTCAGCAATCGGGCCCAACTCTTGGAAACCGATGACGTCGGTTCGGAGACGCAGCGGTGGTTGCCCTACCGCGTACAGTTCATCCTAACGGCGGACCCGGGGTGGTGGACCGCGAAGTACGACTACGACGCCGTCGCACATCTTCGCTTTGGAGACTCCGCGTCGCCGGATTATCAGGTCATTTCGGTGATGCCGGCGGAGACCGCGCAGATCGTTGAGGATTTTCAGGCGTCCTTAAGAAGCTTCGCAGTGGCCTTGGCGCTTTCAGGTCGGTACGGCCCGGCGGCCGGCACTGCGGAGTTTAACAACCTCAACGCACTAGCCGAGCGACTCGAAGGCCAGCGCCTCAACACAAATCTGATCGTGAGTTACCCCGCGCCCAATGAGGTGCGCGTCCGCATGCGGCCGAGCCTGACCGCAGCGCGCGGGAACCTGCACGATTTACAACCGACGTCGCGCCTGATGACGGCCGTGATACGTGTTCGGAACCAGGCAGCGGGGCCGCACACCTCTACCGGTAACGCCGGGGGTACATCGCAGGCGCGGCAAAACACGAGCCCTACGCAAGGCGCGGGTGCTCAGGGCCTTACCCCGCAGATTCTGCTGAGTACCGAAGTTGCTAAAACCATTGGCGTCCAGGTGGCAAATGGCGCCGTGGCAGGGCCAAGAAATGTTAAGGTTCATTTGATCGGCCAGTTCATTCCGGGCCCGCGGGACCGACGCAACGGTGGGGTGAAAACGACGTTGTTGGCCGAAGACGCCGTTTATACCACGCCTCGGCCGCCCGAGGATTGGCACGAACCGGGTTCGAATTACCAACCGAAATATGCGGACGTTGATCGACCTTATCCGGTGGTGCTCGAGTCGACTGTACCCGTGTGGAAGCCGTCACCGGAGTCCCCGACCATCCGGGTCACGGAATTGGTCGGCTCCTACCATCTGGCGCCTGGAGAGAAGGGAGCCGTTGCTGTCGCGTTCACCTTGGCGCTTCCCACCGGGGCGAAGAACCTACAGGTCGAAGTCGCCGGCGTCGACCCGGCTCAACCAAATAGTTCCAACGGGGTCTGGCGGACTTCACTTCAGGGCGATGCGCCGAAATCCGGAGTTTTCACGGTCGTTGTCCCCAAACCCGGTGAGCGTGCGAAACAAGTCGGCATTCCAATTCGTTACACCGTCGAGGTGGGTACCAAGATGGTGAGCGTCGCGCGTATGCTCGTCGTGCCACTAGATGCCCGCGCGGAGAGTGACAATGGTGCGGGCGTTAAAGTGTCCGGCATGTCCGTAGGTGGGCTGAACTTGAAGCTGACACCTGGTGCAGATGGCGACAAGGCAGAGGTGCGAATCAACCGACCTAGCGGCACCGGCGGCACTGGCACGGGCGGCACCGGCACCGGCACCGGCACCGGCACGGGCGGCACGGGCACGGGCACGGGCACCGGCACCGGCACCGGCACCGGCACCGGCACCGGCACCGGCACCGGCACCGGCACCGGCACCGGCACTGGCACGGGCGGCACGGGCACCGGCACCGGCACCGGCACCGGCACTGGCACGGGCGGCACCGGCACGAAATGATGTACGAGCCGCGGAGTTGGGTCGGCCACCTCGCCCGGATCCTGAGGCGTTCTTTAGGACGTCTAACACTACCAGCCAATGCGGGGTTCGCGCCGCGGCTGGCTCGGCGGACGATGCCGACGAGCCAGTTGGTGAGGTCGCCAGGGCCAAGCCGCTCGTGCGGGCGAACTGAGGGCGGTCGTCGGACCGCTGTTGCCGCCGCGCCCGCAGCGGCTGAACGGCGGCCGCACTCCGGCCGACGACCGCCGGTGCCTCTCGCGCGCGTCCTGTTCGTCCTTAGAACCGGTATCGGGTGGGAGGGCGTGCCGGCCGTGATGGGGTGCGTCGACCGGGAACACGCCGTGGTCGACAGCGCGAGCGTCCCGGGCGAGAGCCGGGACGAAGCACTACGACGCGACCGACGCCGGCGGCGTTTCCGTGGCGGCGGTCCTCACCGCGGCGAACCGGAACGAGGTGACGCCGTTGGTCCACGCTGGCCGACGCGATCCCGTCGATCCGCGGCGCGGGCAGTGCGCCGCTGACCCAGCCGAAGCAGGTGGCCCCCGACCGCAAGTACAGCAGCGACCCGATCCGGATGACGCTGTCGGGGCGCGACGGTCGCGCGGCGGAGGGAGCGGGCTGGGCGTGCCGCGGTGGGTGCTCAGGCGGACCCAGAGCCGGCTGCACCAAGCCCGGCGCCTCCGCGTGCTTTACGACTTTACGGCCGCGATCCACGAGGCGCTCGTGAAACGCCGGTGCGACGTGATTTGCTTCAGTCTGCTACGGAATCGGGAACAGGCTCTGGAACAAGCGCCGTTCCGGTCGTCAGCAGCATTCTGACGAGCTGGTTACGCACCGGATGGGAACCGGATCGGCCGTGGGCGTTTCGTCCGGAAGAGCATCTCGCGGAGGCGGCGGCTGGGGTGATGGTCTGGCAAGTACCTTGAAGTCGGCGGACGCCGCGGATGATTGACCCCGGACGTCAGATAGGCCTCGGCGGCCCTCCATGGCGTCCTCCTGCCACTCGCGACGGGCGGCGGCTACCCGGGTAGCACCCTCCCGCTCCAGTGCGACCCGCGGCCCCTCCGGACAAAGCAGTGTTGTCGGCGACGCTCCGGACGTGCGGCGGATCTCGAGACGGCAAGGGCGGTCCAGATTCGCAGGGGGCGAGGGATACAGCAAGAGCCATCTCCGTCGCCCCCGAGTGGAACCCATGGAACAGCCGCGGTCCTGGTCCATGACGTGGTTGTCGCGTTGACGCCGTCAGGCAATGCCAGCGCGAGGCGTCTCGCGAGTGCGGGTTGCATTCGATCTGGCGACGGCGTGGGGTATTGAACATGACGCGTTCGCTTCTGACACCCGTTCCGTCACTTCCGCCGGGCGACCTGGCGCCGTCGAGTCGCTTTTGCGACGCGGGCAGTGCCTCCGCGGAATGCCCGTGCTGGGCTTCGACTGGTACAGCGTCCGCGACATCGTCCCGGTGGGGCTGGAACGCGGTACCACGTTCTCGCTGGTGTTCGACCGCAACGTCGTCTCGCGGCTGATGTCCCTGCTCCCGTGCCGGCCCGGCGCGGCGGATCACCTTGCACGACGCGCCGCCGCGGTCATGGCGTTCATGATCGTCTCTGGCTCGTTGCTCGACGCGGTGGTCGCTTTGGGCGAGACGTCGCAGGCGAATGGGGCCGCCGCCGGCCGGCTCGAGGCGCTCCAGCTCGCGGCGATGCAGAACCTCCACCCCCAGATCTTCGCCGACGTCGCGCTCGGCCGCCGCGACCGGATCCCGGTCGACGACCTGGCACGAGAGACGACCGACGCGGCCCGGCGCGGCAGCGAGACGCTCGACGTCGAGGTGTGGCGCCAGTTCCTGCCCGAGTACGGTGCGGCCCTCAAGCTCGCGCTGATCCGCCTCGCGGCCGGCCCGCGCGAGGCGGCCCCGTCGCCGATGGCCGAGTTCCTGAGGTGGACCTACGAGGACTACATGTTCCTGCCGGGCGCGGTGAGCTACGGCAGCCTGGCGTTCAGCCCGTCCAGGCACGGGAGGATGTTCAAGAGGCTGTTCAGCGGTGAGCCCAAGAAGGCCCTGGCGGGTGTTCGCAACGCGGCCTGGGACATGGGTCTCCTCAGGTACTGGGGGCGCCCGTTCCGCCGCGGCACCGGCGCCGGTGACGAGTACGCCGTCCTCTGCTCGTTCGACGGTGCGGTGTTGGACTGTGCGGGCGACACGGTGAGCAGCGGGGGCGAGAGCGAAAAGCTGACACTGCTCGAAAGGCGGTGGGTCGACGAGTGGGGCGCCGCCGCCGGACGCGAGTTGTCCGCTTTGTACACGCGGTACTTCCTGACTCACACCACTGATTCTCGGCGGGCGGCCCGGGTGTACGCCCACCAACCGGCGTATTGGGAGGCCCTGGTAGCCCGCCTGGAAGGGGAGCTGGTCGAAGCCGTGAGGCGTCGCGGCCAGAGGCTGGATGGTGCTTCGCCCCGTTCGAATTGGTGGATCGAGTGATAGTCGAATGCCGGAGCCGCAATTCGCCCGAGTAGTGGGAAGTAACAACCCACGCAGAGCGGGTTGTGGACGTTTCCTCCGGGGGAGCACATCGCCAAAACCAGCGGTCGGGGCGATGGCCTGGCGGGAGCGTGGAGGTCCGGGGGCCACGGATGTTGAACCGCCCAGCCGGAAGTGTCTCCGTGGCTCTCCGTGGCATCTTCCTGCCACTCGCGGCATACGTGGGCTACCCTGCTAGCATCCGCCCGCTCCCGGGCACCCTGCGGCCTCTCCGGACGAATCGAATCCGTGGTTAGCTGTTCCGGACGGGCGTTGTACCACGTCTGATCGCGAGGGCGATCGCGGCACCTCTACAGCCCGATCTCCATCCGCGACCGCGACCTGCCCCTAATCCAGGACCCGTCCCCGCGGCACCATCACCCCCGCACCGACGGCTCCTCGTCGACGATGGGTTCGTATCTCCCTACGGCTTTGAGCAACCGGTCGCCGGCAGCCGTGAGGCCGGAGCCGCCGCCGACGCGGCGTCCGTAGTGCAGTTCAAGCCCGCGCCAAAGCTCCGTTGCCAAACCTCGGCAGCGGTGCCAGTCATTGGTCTGTATCATGTCGACTTGCAGGCCCATCGAAGGCTCATATGTGGTCGCGGTGACCACTACGCCTGGCGGTGCGAGAGCACGTGCCGCCGCTGAAAAAGGAGCTTCGTCCGCTGGAGCTCCGCTGCTGAGAGGAAATCGCCGTAGCCCTTCCCGGAGGCCTGCTGCCAGAGCTGCGAAGCGTCGTCGACGCGTTGAAAGACGCTCCCCTTCTTCTGGAACTGCGAGGCGTTCGGGAGCTTGTCGAAGAGGGCTTCGTTGATTCGCTCGAAGGCCCCGACGAGCCGGGCCAACTGGTCTTCGAGGAGCTGCCGCACCGCGTCCCGCGCGGTGTCGGCGTTCACCGTCTGCTCAAGGGTTACCCGCATCGGCTCCAGGCGAAGAAGCTCCTCAGCTCCATCGACGGGCAACGTCGTCGGGCTCCGCGACCGGGCCATTATCGCCGCGATGATTTACACGGGCGCCCGCGTGGGTGCGGTCGCGAAGCTCACCATTCAGAGCTTCTACAACGACGCCGACCAGTGGTTTTTTCGCTTCGATGAGAAGGGCGGCAAGAGCCGCGAGATTCCGTGCCGCCACGACCTGGAGCTCTCCGTCAAGCAGTACAAGCAGGCCGCCGGCATCGCCGGCGAGAAGGTCGGACCGCTCTTTCGCTCGGCCGTGCGTCGCGAGAAGAAGCTCACCGCCCAGGCGATGAGCCCATGGGATATGTGCCGCATGGTGAAGCGGCGGCTCAAAGACGCAGAGCTCCCGCCCCAGATTTCGCCCCACTCCTTCCGCGTCACCCTCGCCACCGACCTGCTCAAGCAAGACGTGCCGCTTGAGCAGGTGCAGTACCTTTTGGGCCACTCGGACGCCCGCACCACGAAGCTCTACGACCGGCGGAAGCGCCAGGTGACCCGGAACGTCGTCGAGCGGATTTCGGTCTGAGGGCATGCAAAAGAGAACGCCTGGCCGCTTTGGCCAGGCGTTCTCTTTTGCGGTCCTGCTCATTTAGCGAGGGTACACCCCTCCACCGGATCACGACAGCAGCAGCTTAAACACCAGCTTGGGATCGACCCCCAGATCCTTGAGCCCCTGTTCCGTCTCGTCGACGATCTTCTTCAACTCCTTCCAGGGGTTGACCGGCGCGAGGTTGTGTCCGGCGAAGATGTCCACCTGGTGCGTGTTCACCAAGACCTCAATGGGCAGCTCCGCCTCGAACGTGTCCGTCCGCGAGTGAGCGGCACCCGGCACATACTCGCCGTTGACCCCGTACTTCGGCGTCGTGACGCTGTACAGGACGTTGCCGGCCTTGTCCCTGAAGACGAACATCGTCTCGCTCTTGAAGCCGGCGAGCGCCTCACGCGACCGGGTGTTGATCCGCGCGAAGATCTTCCCGTTCTTTGTCTTATTCAACAGCACCTGGGAAAGACGCAGGACGTTGAACCAGTGCCCGTCCTCGTTCGGGTGATCGGTTCGGAGAGCCGGTTCGATTAGCTTCTGGCACAGCGAGTCGTGCACTCGCAGATCGGCTTGGATGCCGATCCAAACCAGTCCGATGCCAAGGTATCCGCCGGCTTTGATCTGCTGATGACGGGTCTTTGCACAATCGTTCGAGGGAAGTTGTTCGACTTTGGCGGCCATTTCCAAGGCCATCGCTTCGGCAGACTTGACCTGCTCCGGCGTGGCGTCCTTGGCGATGGATTCCTTGTCCGCCGTGTTCATCAGCGCCAAGGAAAAATGTGCGAAGGTGGCGGCTTGGTTTTCCGCGTCCAGAGGGGTCCGACTGTCGGTGTACAAGTCCGCAAGGTGCGTGTACGCGGCGGGCGAAGTCAGGAACGCCTCATGGAACTGCTTGACTCGCCATCCGTACCGGATTCGGAAGCGACAATTTGGATCGGTGATCTCGTCGAGGTCTTTCACTTGTGAAACGTCGATGAAATCCAGCCCGCAGTTCCCCTCCACCCACTCGATAAGCTTGAAAGCGTTGGACGTTCTCTTGTCGTTGCTGGGCCATACCTCGCTGTAGTTATCGAGTGCCAGAGCACCGTCAAGCGACGGCTGAGCCCCGACAGCTTCACTCTTTCGGATGAACGAGGAGCTGACGCCGACTTTTTTGGCGACAAGCCCTGCGCTCACGCCGGTGTTGCCGCGCCATTTCACTAGGCGGCAGCATGCCTTGTAATACCGCTCGATCAGGGCCCGATTGAGGAACTTGGCGTACGCACTCATGTGATTCCTTTCGTTGGGACGGACCGATGCTATGCACGGAAACACAGGACACAGAACATTTGTGTTCGTTGATAAGGCTAAGAGCCACCAGATGAAGGAGATCAGGAATCACCAGACTCTCTGCGCGGGCTCCTTCCGCGTCACCGTCGCCACCGACTTGCTCAAGCAGGACGTGCCGCTAGAGCAGGTGCAGTACCTCCCCGGCCACGCCGATGCCCGCACCACCAAGCTCTACGACCGGCGGAAACGCCAGGTAACCCGCAACGTCGTCGAGCGAATTTCCGTCTGAGGCCGTTGCACACGTGTGCACTCCCAAAGCCCCACATCCCAGCAGATTAAATCGGTGTGCCGAGGAGTATATAGACTCTACGGCACCGCAAACTGACGTGTAGACGTGATTTCGGAAGCCCCTGGCCTGTAATCAGACCGCTTTTTTATTCCAGAATCAAAAGCGAGTGCAGACGTGTGCACTTCTAAGTGCTGATTTCACGGGGGCTTGCAAAGCTTCCAACCACAGTATCGTGCAGACCATATACAGCACGATACTGTCGTTGGATTCGTGATTTTGGAATCAAAGAGCCCTTAAACCGCTGAATCACGAGGCCTCTGCCGCTCCAGCTCAAGCGGTTCGACTTCCCTTTCCCCTACCGCGGTGACCGCCCCCGGGCCGACCCGAGGCCTGTACCCCTCCGGGATCCACCAACCGTGAAGTCCGTAGGCCTCAACGGCCGCAAATAGGCGTTGGCCAGCGTGAGCGTTGGGCGCTCCGATGGGCGTCAGACCGCGGATGCGGCCAACCTCGGTTAGGAGTTCCGTCGGCAAGTGTCGGCATCGCATGAACTCGTGGGTCTCGACCATCTCAAATCGCTCGCGGCCGCCCTCGAACTCGTCCGCGACGCTGGTCGCGGTGACGGGCACACAGTTCCACTCGTCGTTCCGCAGGAACGACACGTACAAGTTCCGCTCCCGCCCTGTCCCCGTCGGCTGGATCCGAAGCTGGTAGACATCTAGCCGCGGAGTCACCATCAGGGGTCGGTTTAGTTCCATGTCGAGTTGCGTGGTGTCCATCGTGTCTCCTCGTGGATAGTCCCCGGGCCTTTATCCCCAACACTCCCCGTTCCCATCCGCAAGACCCCTCGGGCCGGGCGGTGGAACGGGCTGTCGGTCGGGGACGGACGGGCCGGCAACTGCTCGTCGGCCCGGGGTACGGTGGAGGACTGGTAGGGGCGGTTAGAAACGGCCCGGCTGTTGGGGCACCAGGTCAGGCCCGGGGGAGGCTGGAGCCTGGTTTGATCGCCGGGGCGAAGACCGCCCTCTCCCCATCCCGTCGCCCGGGTGCACTGCACCTGTGCGGGCGCCTCGTCAACTTCGAACGCGAGGGGCGGGTTTGGCTACCCGCCGGGGAGCTTTTACGTCGTGTTGGTTGCCGACCTTTGCCTGGTCGGGGCCGGGACGAACTTGGCCGGCCTTCTCCACCGTCTTCAGTTGTCGGTCGGAGGCCGCACATCGCGACCTCTCCACCCTCCGACGGCCGGGTAAAGTCGCTCGGCTAGTGGTGCCCGGTACGGACGGGGTGGACGGCAGTTCGCAGGGGCCCCGTCGCCCTACAGACCCGTCTCCGCTGCACAGGAAGGTACTTCGGAGGCACGGGAACGGGTCGGATACTACCAGGGTAGCCCGGGCGCGACCTCCGGCTTCCCGATGCGGTCTCCGAACAAACCCGCCGTCGGCCGCCCGATTCACTGTCGTGCGTTGATGCCTGTCGCTGACCCCGTGTTAGAGAGGCGGTGCCCTCTCATAATGGACCGAGCCTATATCGCTCTGTTCTAATAGTGTCACCATCGACCGCTGGGGTCGGTTGACAGGCACCCGCACCGGAGACACGTGATGCAGATCCAAGTGACCCAGACCCTGACCCACAGCGACGAGTCAAGCGGCACCACCATCTTCTCGGACGGCACCCGCGCCTACTGGACTGAGGGCGACTCCCCCGTCGTCTACAGCCCTACTCCTGTGGATTCGCGCCCCTACTCCGCCCTGCTAAGCAGCGGCGAGATGGGCGACATGCGGGAGATGACCGAACGCGAGGAGCACGAGTGGGAGGCCGCGCGCGAGTAGTAGTGCACCCTCTACCCTTTGTCGCGTCGGCCGACGTGCCGGTTGACAATTCTCCGAAGTTGATCGATGGACATGGGAGGAACGGTGCGGTGCAGGACGGCGTGGCAGTTCGGGCACACCGGTACGAGGTCGCGGACAGGGTCTACCTGGTAGCTGACACGGATCTCCGACAGCGGCTTGATGTGATGCACTTCAATAAGGTGCCAGCCAGCGATCCCGTAGACGGTTTCGAGGTCGATGCGGCAGACCGCACACTGCCAGCCGTGGTGCCGGATGCACGCGGCCCGGGCCTCGGGACACCTCTCGTAAACGGTCACGGCGACACGGGCGGCAGCCCCCTCTACGTATCCCGCCGTGTCCGGCACCGCTTCCGCTTGCCCCGTTGCCACAGGCGGAACGACGGGCGGTGCCACCGGAACCGTCGGCGCCGAAGGTCGCACGCGTATGAGCCGGAGTGCGACGTCTGCGGGAGTGATTAGAACATAGCGGTCTTTCGCCACCAGCCGAAAGTACTTGGGTACACCTTCGCGGGCTGCCCAATCCTTTCCCTCGCAGTGACGGCCGATCTCCGACCGCAACGGCTTAACGGGGTCATCACTATGGGAACTCATCAAGTTCCCCTGCTCGATCAGCTCCCATATCTCCCGGGCGCTAAGTGGACGCTCGGAGCGGTATAAGACTTGGATCGCGGCCCTCACGTATAATCCGGCCATTCCGACCTCCGCGCGTTGCTGCCGACCCCAGTCGTACGACCGCTCACGCAAGCAATTCCTGGCAGGTCGGGATGAGAGTGTCGCGACGTCGGGCTGGAGCAGTTGATCCCGCGGCACTCCGTTGCGCCGCCGACTGAACCGTCTGCAGCGGAACCTACCAGTCTCGATACGGATGGCACCTGCGGCATGGCTTCATCGGCACCCCCGAGACCTTCGCGTCCCCGAGCGACTCGAACGGGCCGTGCCACTGCCCCGTCGGCCGCCCGCTCGTTCGCTTTCCCAGCCCGTCGTTGCAGTCCACGTACCCAGCCTTGTGCAAGGTCGCTTGGGCTTTGTTGACGTAGATCCAGTACATCACCCCTCCAGATCGATGCCACACTGAAGGGCGAGCTGGCACACCGCCTGATACCGGGTGTCCTCGTCCGCCCCGTCGATCCGCACCATCTGCCGGAACCGGCGGGGCGTCGGCGGAGCTTCCGGGTCGATGCTGACCGTTGGTTCTGCCACGAGGGCCATGGTGCCCGCCGCCTCGTTCACGGTGGCGGTCGTGTAGCCCAAGGACTCGATCTGTTTCAGGATAATCTCGGTGATGGGCATTCAGCCGTCCGCTAAGCAAGTGGATGGCACAAGTTGCACGGTACAGCTCCGCTCGAATCTGTCCGGATATTCTTAAGTGCAAATGGACCGCGCCACATCTTTGATCCGTCACCGTCAAAAGGTGTACAAAGTCGCGACCTGTTAAGACACACTTCGCGGTGGATGGTGGGCCTTTCACTACCCACGCTAATCCAGAACTGACAGATGCCTGGGAGGCATAACTCCTCCGCCGATTCGTTCGTCATTCGAAGCAAACTGACTGTGAACTTCAGAAAGTCCCGAATCTGGAAAAACCCCTTCTGAATCAATTGAACATGGCCTAACTCAAACAGCTGAAAATCGCGGCTCTCAATCTGGCCGGATAAGATGACGAGAGGAAGAGCATGTGTGTTCATGTCATTCATCTCATGGTTCAGCTGCCCCTTTTTTAGTTGCTTAACGAATGATCTAGCATCCTTGAAACGTTCATCATCTGGAAGACCAAGATCTGATATCAATAGGTCATATTTCTCCGTTTTCAACTTGTAAAGTCCGGTAGCCATCGTGAGGGCGAATTGCAACTCTAAGTCGGGTGAATACCGTCTAAATGATTTTTCCGACATCTCATTGGCCTGTGCCGAATCCTCAATCCAAAGTATCTTATAGCCCTGCTTCATGCCTTGTCGTCCTTCTAACCACCCGATCCATGCGAAAGTCTCTTAAAGAGTTTTGGTAGTCGGTCAATCGACGCCTCGCTTCGGACAGCTGCCGCCGTGCAGCTTCAGGCATCTGGGCAGTCCATTCCTTGCCCGCCAATTCGATGGAGATGACTTGTTCAACGTCAACGGCAGTGTTTTTGGCAGAATGGAACGTTTTCCTCTCATTCTCCGCGAGTGTGACGTGGTGCTTTTCATAACAGCCCAAAAAATGATCCCGGGTCTTGAGTGCTCGTTCGATCGCTTCGGGAGCACGAAGGCTGTTGGGGGGGGTGGCGAGCACCAGTTGAATCAGATCCTTGAGCTGTTGAATAGATTCTGAAGCACTTGCTAGTCCTTGGACGCTTGTGGCCAGCTCCTTGTCCGCCTCTTCGTTCAGCCTTGCCCGCGATGCGAGCTCCTGCCGTAGGCGCTCTAAATTCTCCTGTGCTACCGCGGATTTACGGCTCGACATTATTGCCGTCAGAAGACTAAGCAGAGACACAATTACTGCGGCTGCGGCTGCTACAAGGGCAGCATCGACGGACGAGCTAGGTGTTTGACTCAGCATTTGTCCCTAGAGCGTGTTACGCACTTTCAGTCCAGTTCGCCAGTCCAGCCGGCATGACGATCGCGACAGCAGCGAGTTGCATGTTCCAGAGCGTCGACGCGAGCCGCTCGTAGTCCCGGGTCAACCAGCGGAACCGTACCAGCCACGCGAAGCTCCGCTCGACGACCCACCGCCGCGGGAGCATCGCGAAGCCGTTTCCGCCGGCTTCTCGCCCGTGTACCCCTGGTTGTCGCACGCCGGGTCGACCGACTCGCTGCTGCGCCTGCTGGTATACGGCGGACCACGGCGGCAGGTCGTTCGGCATCATCCGCCAAGCCTGGCCGCCGCGAACCATGTACCGCATCCCGTCGAACACCTCGCGGAGGTCGTGCGCCCGCTGCGGCGCGTTCGCGACCATCAGCGTCAGGTGCGGGGCCACGAACTCCCACTCCGCGTCCGTCACGTCGCTCGGGTACGGCTCCGGCCATGCTGCTAAACTTGCCGCGCGCGTGCCCCGGCGTCAATCACGGGACGCGTGTGGCGGCCGAGGCAGAGTAGCATGAGCTGGACTGCCGGCAGGCCGGTCCGCCGTCGGGCGTGGTTGATCCGCCCCACCAGGTTGTCGTCGAGCGGCACGCGGACCAACTTGTTAGCGGGTACCGTGTCCTCCCCCACGAGGCCGATGCCGCGTAACGCCTCGACCAGCTCCCCGAGCTCCCCGTCGAGCGCGTCGTGCAGAACTTCGTGCAACGTCTTGCCTTCCTCGGCCGCCCGGGCCTTCACCCCCTGCCACAGCGTTGCCGGCATCCGGACCGTCCGGTGGAACTGCGGGAGGTCGTCCTCACCATCGTCGTCGGGGAGGGTCACCGATCACCTCCCTGCCGCCCGGCAACGCACTCGGCAACCGGCTTGGGCGTGAAGTGGAGGTCCCGCTCGACCCGCAGACCGCCCGGCCCACGGACCTGCTCCAGCTCGTCCAAGCTGAAGTACCCCCACTCGGTCTCCAGGCCCTCGACGAGGCCGAAGAACAGCCGGTCGGCCGGGTCGTACTCAGTCGCGCACCACGTCCAGGACGTCCACGGCGTGAAGAACTTGGCGCGGGCGACGGCCGCGGCGCCGAGCGACTCCTGCGAGTAGAGGGGCGGCAGCGACGCCTCCAGTTCGTCGGTCATCAGCTTCATCGCCGGCCCTCCGGGTGGAGCACGCCCTTGGCGGCCTCGTTCACGTCGTCCGTGCACAGCACGAGCTCCGCGACCGGGATCCGCTCCGCCGCCGCCCGGGCGCGAAGGGCGGTCAGCACGTCCGCCGCCTGCTGGTCGGTCAGCGGGTAGTGGGAGGTCGAGACCAGCTCCTCGATCAGCCGCCCGTCGCTCATGACCGCACCCCCCTGCCGCCGCCGCGGGCGGCCGGCCGGACGGCGGCGACGACGAACTCGGGCCAGTCGGTCACGTCGACCTCCTCCATCGCCACGGCCTTCCGAGCGACGACCGCCGGCTTGGCCGGGAACGTGTAGTGGGCCGGGTCGTAGCTGGCCTTCAATCGGTCGTTGTACGTGTTCGCGTACGTGACCGTGCCGGCGACCTCGTTGACCGCCATCCAGCAGGCGGCCCGACAGTTCGTGAACTCCGGCATGTCCCGCCGGTACAGCTGCGTCGCCTGGATGGGCGGGCCGGCGTAAGCCCGGGCCGGCCGTGCCGGCTCGGCCGCCTTCACCCTCTTGACGCTTCGCTTCGCGCGCATGGGGTGCTCCTTCCGAAACGGGGTCGCGGCCGGGTGGCAGGGAACGCCCCCGCCGCCGACGACGACATCTGTGATGACTCGCTTGTAGGCCACCAGCTGCTCGCCGATCGGCAGGCCGCGGACGGGCAGCCGGACGGCGACGCCGTCCGGCAGATACGGGTTGTCGGCCAGCAGCCGCGCGTAGCGGGCACCGGCGTGCAGCTCGATCACCGCGCCCGCCGGCAGGCCGAGGCCGCGGAGCGTGCGGGCGACGGCGAACGCGAGGCCGTCCCGCTGCTCGCGGCTCAGGTCGGCCAGCTCGACGTCGTACGGCGGGATCGGCTGCTGCGGGTGGACCAGCCCGTGCTTCGCCGACAGGATCCGCCACGGCCGGCCGCTCGCCTCGGCGTACGCCCGCCGCTTGGCGAACAAGCCGGAGGTGTACAGGTCGGCGGCCGGCACGCGGTCGTCGGTCGCCCGCTTCGACTTCGCGCAGCCGACGACGATCAGGTCGGCCTCGTTGCCGGCCGGCGGGAGGAGGTCGCCCTTGCCGTAGCGGGCGCGGACGCGGTCGAGGTGGCGGCAGATCGGATCGGGCTCGGCGATGGCGGACGGGTAGGTTGCGAGCATCGGTTTCTCCTAGTGGGTCGGTGGGGAATCAGCGCAGGACGAGGTGGGCGACGGCACGTTCGAGGGTGGAGGCGACCGCAGTTCGCGAGCCTTGGTGGAAAGCTTGGCAGGCTCCGCCGGGGCTGACGGCGATCAGGCCGAGGTAGCGTCCACCGCGGAGCGCGACCCACGACTTCACCCGCGACGCCGTCCAGTCGTACGGGTGGAGGTCGACGCCGGAGACGACCCGGGGCCGGTGGGGCGAGGCCGAGTACGGGTGGAGGTGTGCCGGCCAGCCGGCCGGCACGCGGTTCGAGTTCCGTTGCTTTAGCTGCATCAACACGAATTAGAACAGACGGTGTTTTGGCCCACAATCATGAGCGAAGCTGCCGTCTCTAACGTGTTGCCGGGCCGGAGGCGGTCGCGACAATGCACACCCCCGAAAGGTAGGGTCACAACCACATGTCCACGGGCCACAAACCAAAGTTCAGGCCGGAGATGCTCGACCGGGGCCCCATGCAGTACGCCCCCGAGAACGAATTGGGTGTCGTGTTCCTCTTCGCAGAGCTGTCGCGTCGGTGGCGCCTGCGGGTGGAGACGATTCGGCCCGGGTACCCGGACTGCATCGCGTACCAGAAGGTCGGCGGCCGCGAACGGCAGGTGCGGATCGAGTTCGAGTTCCGATCGCGGAACTTCTTCAGCCACCGGCACAAGGCCCGCGGGTGTGACTGGCTCGTCTGCTGGGAGCACAACTGGCCGGCGTGCCCGGAGCGGATCCGCGTCGTAGAGCTGCGACGGGAGTTCGGTCTCGGATTTAACGTATGGGTGCAACCCGTGTCGGGCGAGTACAAGCAGCGGATCTCCGCCATCGACTCCGATCCAGATTGGAGCGCGCCCAGCCGGGCGCAGAAGGGGGACCTCCTGTTGTTCTATCACAACCGCCCGGACATGAGCATCAAAGACCTGTTCGTCCTCCGGGGTCCGGTCAGGCGCAAGCGTGCCGGGTGGCGGCCGGGCATGGACTACATGGCCCCGATCCGGCGGGTCTGCCGGTTGGACGCTCCGGTCTTCTTGGAGGACCTGAGACGCGACCGCATCGTGCGCACCGCGGGCTTCGTCAGAAAGAACATGCTCGGGCGGCCGAACGCCACCGAGCATTGGCCATACGTGTACGACATGATCGTCCGGCGCAACCCCTCGGTGCGGCGGCGCCTGGCTAAGTTCGCGCCCGATCAGCTTGGGTGATCAGCAGCTGCCACCACTGGCCCGAACGACACACCTGCGCGACCGGTCCGGCGCTCCGCCCGACGAGCCCCCGTGGCTGAACCGCTCCTTGAAGATGCATAGGAAGTCCTCGACCCCGTCGCAGGCGAGCCGCCGCAGCTCGCGCGGCAGCTGCGCCCGGGTCAGGTGGTCATCGGTCGCTTCCAGGCCGAGGGCCGCCGCCCCCTTCCGTACGCCAGCATGCAGGTAGACCTTGTCCGGCGACAGGTACAGCCATGCGCCCGGTCGGACTGCGGCGTCGTAGACGGACAGGTCGGCGAAGCCGGGGACGCGGCAGCCGTCGACGATCGCCAGCAGCGCGTCGAAGTCCGCGGCCCGCTTGACCGCCTTCCGGCGGGCCCACAGGTTGTCGCGGACCTCCTCCAGGACGTCACGCGGGATCCTGCGTTGGTGGTCACACCGCTTGCCGTCCGGCCGGGTGCGGTCCGGAGGCTGGGGAGCGACCGGTAGAACGCGGCCTGCTGCCGGCGAAGGGCGCGTCGGCTCTCGACGAACTGGTCGACCAGCCGCCGTAGGACGACCGGGCCCGTTACCGGCGTGGATATTGTCGTCGAGGTCGAACGCGATGGCATCGTCCCCATTCTACCGATGCGCGGATCAGCGCGTTTCGAATGTGGTGACTGCATACCGCGGTTGGGCCTTCAGTTCAGGCGTCCCGACGGCGACGAATGTGGAGCTTCGATCGGCGGTGGCGTCTGTTAACCCCTATTTGGCACATGCGGCCGTCCCCGGGCTCAGCGGGGATGGCAAGCCCGCAGCCGGCCGGCGCAGCCTTTGTGCCTTTGCCAACTGGTCGTCGGGCAATCAGCCGTTGCGGGTGCCTAGCTTCCGGGCGGCGGCCAGGACGTCGCGGACGAACCGCTTGACCGGCTCGTCGGACAGCCGCTCGAGGTCGCGGATCGCCGCCCGGGTCGTCGCGTCGACCGGCCCGTCCGGGATCTCGTCGGGCAGGAACAGCTCGTAGTAGCTCGCCCCAAGCGCGTCGGCCAGCTTCGCGACGGCCTCCAACGACGCGGCCTTCTCCCCCCGCTCGATCGACCCGACGTGCTTGAAGTCGACGCCGGCGGCCGCGCCGAGCTCCTGCTGGGTCAGGCCCGCGGCCTCGCGGAGCAGCCGCACGCGGCGGCCGAACAGGGCCGGCAGCGGCTCGGGGTTCGGGCTGTCCTTCGGCGGTCCCTTGGCCACGCCCCCCAGATTAAGGGGTGCCGGAGATTGCAAAACCGTCCGTTTGGCGTCTTCGCCGGTGTCATTGCAGCCATTATGGCGGTATCGTGCCGGCGGATACCGCCTGATGGACTACCTGTGGCACGTCGGCGTCGACCTGGGGTGCTCCGCGCAGAGCGGCAGCCCGTCGTCCGCCGTCGCCGTGCTCGACGCGGCCGGGAAGCTGACCGGGCCGCCCCGCCACTTCCGCCGGGCGGCCGAGCTGGTGGCGTTCCTGGCCCCCCTGCCCCGCGGTTCCATGGTGATCGCGGTGGACGCGCCGCGGTCGGTGCCGGACCACACGAAGGAGAACTACGCCCGGCGGAGCTGCGAGACGCTGCTGGCCCGGCACTCGGGCGAGCACGTCGGCTCGTTCGCGGGCGTCGCGTCGCTGTTCGTGCGGTGGCACGAGATCGAGGCCGCCCATTTCGCCGACGTCCGGGTGATCGAGACGTACCCGCGGGCGGTGTGGGCGAGGCTCGGCGTGCCCCACAAGCCGAAGGACTATAAGGACAAGGGCAAGACCGCGGAGATCGCGGCCGCGATCGAGCGGCTTACGGGCGTGTGCTGCGCCGGGTTCACGTCCCACCAGGTCGACGCCCTCCTCTGCGCGTACACGGCCTGGTGCTACGCCCGGGGGCGGGTCGAGTGGCACGGGGAGCCGGGGGAGGGGCTGATGATCCTGCCGTCCGGCACGGGGACGGGGCGGCCGCCGCCGGACGCGGAGGCGATCGGCGATCCCTTCCGCCGGTTTGGGTCGCAGGAATCCGGCCGCTGAGCGAACAGCTGTTGCCCCCCTTGCCCCGACTGTCCCAGAAACCCTCGTGGTACATTCATCGCCCGTTGGCCACCCGCTCGCGGGAACCGATCGACCGGCGCGACCTACGTCGTCTGTCCCGCATCGCGGCCGACGACCGACGCGAGTTCTTAGCTCGGCGGCCCCGCTGGCACGCGATGGCGGGTCGCGCTCTGCGCGTCGCGCCCTGCCAAGGCGGCTCCCTCGATTCGCGTGGCCCCGTGTGATGAGGCTACCTGTCATCGGACCCGTCCATGGCGCAATCGCCGAATCGGTGATGCTGCGACCTCTGTTGTTGCCGCGGCTGGTGTCATCCCAGAATCGTGGTCAGTCGCCGGCGCCTTCCTCGTAACGGAATGAGTCGTCCCAGATCGTCCAGCTGTCCACCCAATCCAACGTTGCCCCGTCCACCTTGGCCACGTACAGGGTCAGATATTCAGGTTCCCCGCTGCTCAGGTTGTCCACATACCTCTTGGCTGTGTTCCAATCGTCCAAGAGGTGCTGCGCCTTCATGCGGGCGGCAGCCTCGGTGCGGTAGACGCCGACGAACGCATCGCCCGCGTCCCCTTGATACCCAACCATGAAACAGGACAGGAAGTCGCTGTCGTGCGGCTGTCCTACAGAATTTACTTCGCGTGCCATCACATCCTCCCGCGGAGATCATCCGCAGATAGACCCGTCAGCAGGGATCCTACGAGTTCCCCCAGATGAGCCAACGGGATCACAGTTCAGTTTAGAAGTTCATCCACAGACCTTCGGTCTCCCGACGCTTTTGGCCACCACCGGCCGCGTGGTTGGCGATGTCCCGCGTCACGCACCGCCAATCACGGTAGAGCTTCCGATAGAGCTCGGACGGGTACCCGCTCAACACCACCTTGGACCGGCACCCTCTCAGGGCGTCCGCCAGGTCAACGTGGTCGTCGTCCGTCATCTCGTGCCCGTACACCGACGTGCTCGCCCGCGTCCCGTGGACGTACGGCGGGTCGCAGTAGATCAGTGCCTCGGCGTCGTCGAACTTCCGGATCGCGTCGACCGCAGGCATGCACAGGAGCTCGACCCGCCGGAGCCGGGTGACGACCTGCGGCAACCCGTCGATCGCCGTCCACCACGCGTTGACGTCGCCTGCCATCCCGCCCCGGGCGCGGCGGGTCGTGCAGCTCCAGCTGCCGCCGCGGCCGCCGAACGACTGTCGCCACCGCACGAAGTCCCGCCGGGCCTCGTCGACCTCGCCCGCCCCGCTCGGGCGCCCGTCGGCCGCGGCGGCGTCAAACTCGGCCTGAGCGTACGGCGTGAGCCGGAGCCGGTCGGCCAGCTCCGCCCCCCGCTCGCGCAGCACGCGGAACAGCCGCACGATCCGCCCGTCCAGATCGTTGTACGCCTCGACGTCGGCCGGCTCCTTGTTCAGCAGGACCGAAGCCCCGCCGCCGAACGGCTCAAGGTAGATCCGGTGTGGAGGGAAGTGCCCGATGATCCAGTCGCACAGGTAGAACTTCCCTCCGTGCCATTTCACCGGCGGTCGTAACTTGGCCATAGCTCCTCCACTCTCGACGTCACGCTGTGCTCCGGTCGCGAACTGCGGACCGGCCGACCTTACGAAAGGAATATGCTGCGAACTCGAACGGTGTTGCGCACCCGCAAGGAAACGTGCTCCGCACGTCGTCGGCCACCAGACGAGTTTGTCCGGGAGGGCACCGCGGAGCCGCCGACCACCCCGAGGGCTACCCGGATGCTCCTCGGCCGCGCCGCGGGCTCCCGCATGCCCGTCCGTGCCGTCGGGGGCCCGTGGACCGGCCAGGCGGATCGGGCGGTGACGCCGCCCGCGCGGCCACGAGCGGGTCGATGGCCGCCGGGTCGAACAGCAGCATGCCGGAGATCGACCGCGTGGGCTGCGGCAGCTTGCCCGTCGTCAGCCACCGCCCGAGCGTCGTCCGCCCGATCCCGAGCAGCGTCGCGACCCGCTGGCCGGTGTAGAGATCCTTCGCCAGCTCCCAACGCTTCCGCGCCATCCCCTTGTGCCGACACTGGTCGTGGAACTGCGGGACGCCGGCCCAGTAGTGCTTGCGGCGGATCGGCAACGCCCGCCCGCACCCGCACGAGCAGACGTGCTTGCCCTCCTGCCCGCGCATCCACTCGGTGATCCGGTCGCCCGCCATCCGCGCGTCGCCGCGGATCTCGACCGCGAACGCGGCGTCCGTCGCGTCGGCCGGGTCGGCGCCCGGCGGCGCGAGGCGGAGCCGGATCGACAGGTGCGACGCGTCCTGCGCGTCCACAGTCAGCCCGTGGTGCTCGACCAGCGACCGCACGAACGCGCGGCCGGCGTCGGCCGTCTGGCCGACCAGGGCGTGCAGGCTCTTCAGGTACCGCGCGACCCGCTCGCGCGACATCGGCGGCCCGGCCGACTTGGCCGCCGCCGCGTCCGCCCGCTTGGTGTCGTCCCGCTCGCGCAGCTGCTTGGCCCGCTGGGTCAGCTCGACGATCCGCCGCCACGCCGCCTCCTGCTCGGCCTCCGCCCGCGCCCCGTCGTGCCGGCGGTACCACAGCTCGAGGTCCGCCTCGACCTTCCGCAGCGAGGCCACGGAATCCTCACCCCGCTCCTGCTCCCGCCGCCGGGCGTCGGCGAGCCGGCGGGCGGCCTCGTGGACGCGGTCGACCAGGTCGCCCGACGCGATCAGTTCGCCGACGCCGCCCCAGAACGCCTCGTGCACCTTGTCGGTGTTCAGCGGCGGGAACTCGCACCCGCCGACCGCGGCCGGGCCGCGGTACTTGCGCTTAGAGCAGACGTAGTACCCGTAGCTCCCGCCGGTGCGGCCGGGCCGGGCGGCCATCGCGGCCCCGCACGTGCAGCGGAGCACGCCGGTCAGCGGGTACCGGCGGCTCGCGTACGCCGCCGTCCCGCGGCCGAGGTGCTGGCACGTGTTCGCCGCCTTGATCGCTTGGGCGCGCCGCCACGTCTCCTGGTCGACGATCGGCTCGTGGCGGCCGCGGTGCAGCTCCTGGCGGCTCTTGGCCGCCCGCCGCCCGCGCTGGGTCTGGAACAGCTGCTCGTCGAAAGGGATCCACCCGGCGACCACCGGGTCGTTGACGATCCGCCGGACCTTCTCCGGGCACCAGAGCAGGCCGGAGCGGCGGCGGTGGCCGAGTTGGTTCAGCTCGTTCGAGATCCGGCGGACGCCCCAGCGGTCGTGCACGTACCGGTCGAAGACGAGCCGCACCACCTTGGCCTCGGCCTGGTCGACGTACAGGTGCCCCCGCTGGGGGTACTCGGTTTGCGCGGTGACGCTCGCCAAGTCGGTGTCGGTGCCGGCGGCGACCAGGTCGGCCCGCCGCCGCGCCTGGCTCGTGTAGCCGTACGACGGCGGGCCGCCGACGTGCCGACCGTCCTGGGCCATCGCCCGCTTGACCCGCCGGACGCGGTCGCCGACCTGATCCTTCTCCAGCTCGGCGGCCGCGGCCCGGACGCGGCCGGCGAACTTGTCGGACGGGCTGCGGAGCGCGAGCGGGCCACTCAACGTGTGCAGCTCGACGCCGTGGTCGGTGCAGAGCTGGCGGAGCTGGTCCCACAGGGCGAGCTTCCGCGTTAGCCGGTCGACGTCGCGGACGACGATCGCACCGACCCGGCCGGCGACGACGTCGTCGATGAGCCGGCGCCCGGCCTCCCGGAGCTCGAACGGGACGTCGCCACCGACCGCCTTCAGCTCCTCGTACATCGTGACCGGGCCGAGGCCGGCGCGGAGGACGTAGGCGGTGATGTTCTCCCGCTGCGCCGACGCCGACAGGCCCTTCAGGCTCTCGTCTTTTGTCAATCGGATGTAGCCGGCGGTGACGCGCCGCTCACCGGCCGCCGCGGGCGGAGCCGGGGCTGGAACGCTTCGAACTTGTCCGACGGTCGCGTTCATCCTGTTCAACCACGAGTCGTGCGAGCATCTCAACCAGCTCGTCCGCGACCGCCGCGGACGACGAGTTGAGTTTGTCGGGAGGGGAACACGCCGGTTGAGGTTCAGTAATGTTTTGCCTGCGAACATGGTCGGGCGGCGTGCCCGCGCGTCCGGAACGCTGGAACACTGGAACACCTCCGCCGATCAGGGCTTGACGTCCTCGTGGCCGAGCGAGCGTACCGGGATGAGCAGGCCCCACGCGTTCACGCCGGCCGCCCGCAGGCGATGCCGCTCCGCCCCCGGCACGCGGGCCAGGACGTAGCCGGTGTTGGCGCCCGACCAAGCCGTCCCCCGCAGCAGCTTGTGCTCCACGGCCTTCGGGTTGAAGAAGACCTTGTCGCCGACGAGCTTGATCCCGACGGCGTTCAGCTCGGCGGCGCCGCGCCGCTCGCGCAGCAGGTCGCCGACCGGGACGTCACCGCCCCCTCCGTTCTCCCCGTACCTCACGGTCGCCGAGAGGATCGCCTGCAACAGCTCCTGCTCGTCGGGCTCCCCCTGCTGCTCCAGCACGGTCTGCCGCTCGGACAGGACCTGGCCCAGCCACGCCCGCGCGTCCGCCTCCGACAGGCCGCACATGACCCCACGGACGGTCGCGGGCAACGCCAATAGCTCGAGCAATCGGCCGTACCGCTGGAACTCGGGGTCGACGCTGAGCACCGCCACGCGCCGACGCACCTCCGCGGCCGATACGAGGGCGGCCGCCAAGAGCTCAAGACCGAGTCCGGCCAGGTCGTCGGCCGGCGGCATCGGGGCCGCCTCCCGTCCCGTGAGCTCGAAGACGACGAACCGGTTCCGGTCCACCGCGTCCCGGAGGCCGACGCTGACCGCGGCCATCCAGAACATGTGGTGGACGTAGAACCGCAGCGGCCGCCCGCTCGGCGTCCCCTTGCTGATCGGCGCGGCGCCGCGCCGGGTGGCGGAACGGGCCAGCTTGATCAGGCCGCGGCGGCCGTGCCAGTTCTCGCACTCGTCGATCAGGCACGGGACGGAGGTCGCGCCGATCTGCTGGCGCACGGCGGCCTCGCTCGTCTCGTTCTCGAACCGCCGGGCGAACGGCCAGAGCCGGTTCAGCAGGGTGACCAGGGCCGTCTTGCCCGTGTTCGTCGCGCCGGTCAGCCACGCGTGCGGCCGGACGTCCCAGGTCTGCTGCAGCGGCGTGGCGACCGCGAGCGCCGCCAGCAGCTCGCGGTCGTGCCCGTGGCTGAACTTCCACGGCGCCAACGTGTCGAGCAACTGGCACCATAACAACTGCAGGTGATCGGCCGTACACGCTTTGGAGGCCTCAACGAGCCTTCCGACGTCGATGAACGGCGCGGGCCCCGTCAGCTCGAGGAGCTTCCCGTTCACCAGCGGGATCTCGATCGGCGAGCTAGCTAATCCGGGCGCAGCAGGGTCGGGCCCGATCCGGTACGCGCGGTTACCCACATTCAGGATGAACGTCGCATCGCCGTCGAGCCGCCAGACGCCCGCGCCCAGGACGTCGTCCGCGCCGAACACGCGCTTGCGTGACTCGGCGGCGATCGCGTTACGGTAGATCGCCGCGTCGACTTCCAGGTCCACCGCCGCCGGCCCCGCCATCTGGATGAGCGTCGCATGATCCAGCTCGCGGAGCTTCCCGACCCGCCACAGCCGCTTGGTGTCCCGGGACCAGATCAGCGTGTCGCCCCGGTCGTCGAGTCCGAGCACCTCGATCGAACCGGGGACGATGCTCCTGCTGCCCGCCTCCCCTTCCTCTCGGGCGGCTCCGTCTTTTGCGACTTCGGCCGCCGCGGCACTCCAGGTGCGGTCGAAGTAGTCGTCGCGAGGGTCACCGAACTTGCTCTTCCCCGACAGCCAGCCGCGGGCGCGCTCGCGGTCGACGCCCGCACGGATCAGGTCACAGCACGCCCGGAAGTCCGCCCTGCTGCGATCGCCACCCGGCGCATCGAGCCCTGCCAGGACGCGGAGCACGTCGGGGGGCGGCGGATCTCCCGCGGGCACGGCCCCCGCAGCCGGTCCCGGCCCGTCGCCCGCCTCGGGGAACGCTTCAATGCCGTGGCGTCGGGTCGCATCCGCTGAGACGAGCACACAGGGGGCCGGCGGGGCGCCGTTTCGGGCGTCCTTCACGTTGTCGAACTCGGGCAGGCGAAGGAGCCGAGCGACGTCGTTCGTGTGGTCTCCGCCGACGGCGCGCCGGACGGCCTCCAGGATCCGCGTGGCCTTCTGCCGGTTACCCGCCTCGTCCAGTAGTAGCGGTGCCTCAAGGCGCCAGTAGAGGTGTGTGCCGTGCCCGCTGTTCACGACCGCCGAGGGGGCCGGGAGGCCAGCCTGCTCCGCCCGAGCGAGCGCGGTTTGAGGCGGGCAGCCGTCGACGTCCGCCCACAGCACTCGGAGCAGCGACACATCCTTCGAGGTTCCACCCCCATGTGCTCGTCGGGGACACACCCCGAAGAAGACGTTCACCCAATGGGGTGCGGAGTTGATCTGGAGAAGGTCAGGGATCAGGTCTGACAACCGGTCGCACCTCGACCAGTGTCGACATGCTGCGCGGGTGCGATTGGCACCCCCGGAACGCCACGTTTCGATCCCGCGGACCTCGACGAGGTCCTCCGGCTCGAACAGCGTGTTTAGGAATCGGGCCAGACCCGAGCGAACAGCCTCATTCATAGTGGTCTCCTTTCACGACGGTTCGTGCGGAAACCTAAGCTGTCTTGGGACTGGGAATCGGGAAGAGAATCGTGAATTCCGTTACGCCGCGCCCCCTCCGCGAGGATGGCGCGTCGTGCGCACCGCTGTTAGCGGCGCGCACCGCTCGATCAGCGCAAGGAGCTCGCGGTCGGCGCGAACCACATACACGGCCTGACTTTTTAGCTTTCCCACCCGCAGCTGAGATCTGCGCCCGGCTGGCGCCTTTGGTAGGAAGTGATCCGCGGCAAAACCGAGCTGACGACGGATTTCTTGAAGCCTCTTTCTGTACGTGGCCGGGTCGAGCGGGTCGTCCGCGTAGAGCGTAGCGTCCGTGGGGGGCAGCGGGCGCCGCGCGCTTAGCATCAGGGCGAGTAGCGTATCGACCCACGCCGCCAAGTGATGCTTGGGACCACCGCTGTAGAGGCCCGCCATGGGACGAACGTTTGACTCGCCACCCGACGGCGACATGAAAATCTGTCGCCTCACCACGTCGACGAGGAGCAGGGGCCGGTTGCAGGCCCAGCTAATGAGGTCCTCTCGCGTTACCTGCTGAAACCGCGTGACGTCGCCTACGAACGCGTCGAACGGCTGCTCACTCGCGCACTTGAGCCCGTTGAAGTCCGCCCCGCCGGCGACGGGAAAACCACGATTGAACGCCTCCTCGTACACCGCCGACCAGTTGACAGAAGCCGCGCCATTGAACGCCCGTGTGGTCTCCAGAATTGGCACGTGCCGCCCGTAGCTGCCCGGGACCTCCTCCAGCTGTGCCAAGAACACCAGTCGGTTGAGCCTCGAAAGGTCCAAATAACTGTCAGCGGGGCGCAACGCCAGCCCGGTGGACCGGCACATCAAATGCAAGAACCGCAGGTCAGCCTGCAAAGGAGTGTTTGCCGCGGGAAGCGCCAATGGCCCGGTTGGCACATTGACATGTAGAAGGCCTACGCAATCAGGCCGTGGTGCAAGACTGGTGAAGACGAGGATCTGCAGCGTGGCGTCTCGACAGCCCAGCCTCCCCGGGTAGACGCTGTCCGCGCGGCGGGCGCCTAGTACGCAACAAATCAGTTCCCGCCCGACCGGTACCGGTATGGGTTTCTCGGTCATGTCCTCTGCCTCGCCGTCGTTCTGCCGGGACGCCGTCCGAATCCGACTTATCTCGGCCCCGGGTGTTCCAGCGTTCCAGCGTTCCGGATTCGGGCTAACGCCGAGTTTAACCTGACCGCATGGTTACGCAGCGTCCGGACCGTCACCGGGACGTTCACCCGCTACTTGACAAGGGCAGGCCGTACCACCGTGTGCTCGTTAAGGCTGCCGCCACCGCAGAGGCTGATAGTTCCGGTGCAACGACGACCGAGATAGCCACGATGGCGTTCTACGTTCAGCGTCTCACACTGGGAATTCGCGGTCCCAGCAGCCATTCGGTTATCAATTCGACCGGGCCTTCGCGACTCCACCGGCCGCCACTCGTGACTCAATTGTGGCCGCGGTTGTCCCGCCTCAACCCTGACTTTCTAGTCTTCCCCGAGTTGGGCGTGAACACTCGGTAGTCGGGGTCAAACAGCGACTCCCAGTTGACCTCCTTCGTTCCGATGGTTGGGCGCGCGCCGGCGCGGTTGCCGAGCAACTCCGGCAGCCAGTCGCCGACAAACGAGTTCCAATGGACCGCTTTGTGCAGACCCGCCTATTGCTGATCCCTTGCGTACCAGACGTTGAGGAACAGGGCCGGTGCAGCCAAACGCTCGGGGTGGTGCCTGTCGCCCCAGGACCACCGGGACAAGTTCAACGGCGGGTTCGCGTTCAGCGTTTTCCACCCCGGCACCAGCGTTCTGACACTGCCGTTCTCGGTCTCCAAGCTGATCGGCAACGATTAATTCTTGTTGCAACATGAGTTAGGACGAAGTTTGATTCATACTGGATGACTGGTAGCATGACACAATCGCTAGCGGTGGGTTCACCTCCAACCGCCGCGGCTTGGACTGCCCATGACGAAAGCTGTTTATCTCCCCGCTATAGAAGAGGTACGAGGGCGCGTGCTTGGCAGCCCGATTCAGCAGTACCGTTGGGTCGCCGGATCCGTGGACGGATCCATTCAAGCTTACAACAGGGGGGTAGTGAACGGGCATGCGTTCACCCCTGTCGCTGGTTGTACCCACGCGTGCGGGGAGTTCTTGATTCTGGGTAAGCCGTCCAGCTCGCGCGCTCTCCCCAAGCTGGTTCTGCTCGCCCCGAACGGCCCACCGGCCGATGCCGCCGGAGCCCGGGCGTGTCGGTGGCTGCAACCACACCCGGCCGGACTGCCTGACGTCGTGCAGTGCGAGGCAGCGGCCGACGCGGTCAGGAAATCGTGGACAGGACAGTTCCAATTTAAGGCGGAACGTCGCGAAGGCGATCGACTCATCGAAGAAGGACTGCGCCCACCGCAGATCGGCGCGTTGCACAACGTGCTCGGGCACTGGACGGTCTCGAACGATCCAGCCACGATCGTGATGCCGACCGGAACCGGCAAGACGGAGACGATGTTGGCCCTGCTCGTCGCGGAGCGGCTCGAACGCGTGCTCGTCATCGTCCCCACCAACGCGCTGCGCGAGCAGATCACGGGAAAGTTCCTGACGCTCGGCGTGCTCAAGGCGGCGGGAGTCATCGCCGCCGGCGCGCGGCTGCCGATCGTCGGCACATTGTTGCAACGCCCGAAGACTGTCGCCGAGGCGGGCGAGTTCTTCCGGCGGTGCAACGTCGTGATCACGACCGCCGCCATCGTCGGCAACTGCTCGGACGCGGTACGGCGCAAGGTCGCCGAGTATTGCAGCCATCTGATCGTTGACGAGGCGCATCACGTCACGGCACCCACATGGGAGTGCATCCGAGCCGCATTCAAAGGGAAGCCGGTCCTGCAATTCACTGCCACGCCGTACCGCGGGGACGGGAAGCTGGTCGACGGCAAGGTGGTCTACAACTACCCCCTGCGGAAGGCCCAGGCGGAGCGGTATTTCCAGCCGATCCGATTCAAGGCCATCCAGGAGTACAACGACGACAAGAGCGACGAGAAAATCGCGGGTGCGGCCATCGCGCAGCTGAACGCCGATCTTGCTGCCGGCCGGGACCACCTGATGATGGCGCGGTGTTCGACCATTCAGCGGGCGGAGGAACTTTACGCCCTGTACACAAAGCTCGCCGCCGCCCACAAGCCGGTGCTGGCTCACAGCCAACTCGCGACATCGACAAATCGCGAGGCGGTGCGACAACTCCGCGAGCGGGAGAGCCGCATCGTCGTCTGCGTCGATATGTTCGGGGAGCCGCGCAGTGCGATTTACGATGCACGTGGGGGCGGATACCCTCGTGCTGCTTAGAGCCTCTAACACAACCGGCAAAACGTGGGTTCGCGCCGCGGCCGGCCCGGCGGACGATGCGGCGAGCCAGTCACGGAGGACGCCATGGCCAAGCCGCTCGTCCCGGACGAACTTTGGGCGATCGTCGAACCGCTGCTCCCGCCGCACGCCCCGCGGCCCAAGGGCGGCCGCCCGCCGGTCGAGGACCGCGCGTGCCTGGCCGGCGTCCTGTTCGTGCTCAAGACGGGCATCGGGTGGGAGGACCTGCCGGCCGAGATGGGGTGCGGGTCGGGCATGACGTGCTGGCGCCGCCTGCGCGACTGGCACGCGGCCGGCGTGTTCGACCGGCTGCACGCGGCCCTGCTGGCCGAACTGCGCGCGGCCGGGTGCGTCGACTGGGAGCACACGGTCGTCGACAGCGCGAGCGTCCGCGCGGTTTTTGGGGGGGCCTCACCGGACCCAACCCGACCGACCGGGTCAAGGCCGGCACGAAGCACCACGTCGCGACCGACGCCGGCGGCGTCCCGGTGGCGGCCGTCGTCACCGCGGCGAACCGGAACGACGTGACGCAGTTGATCCCGCTGGTCGACGCGATCCCGCCGATCCGCGGGGCGGTCGGCGCGCCGCTGACCAAGCCGAAGGAGGTGATCGCCGACCGCGGGTACGACAGCGACCCGCTCCGGATGACGCTGTCGGGGCGTGGCATCCGCCCGACGGCCGCGCGGCGGAACACGGGCCATGGGAGCGGGCTGGGCGTGCTGCGGTGGGTGGTCGAGCGGACCCTGAGCTGGCTGCACCAGGCCCGGCGGCTCCGCGTCCGGTACGACCGGACGGCCGCGATCCACGAGGCGTTCGTGAAACTCCGGTGCGGGGTGATCTGCTTCAGCCTGCCACAGTCGGAGGCGTTTTGTTAGACGCTCTTAGGGCACGCGGGCGACCGACCATTTGAAAGTCGTTCACCACGCGTCCCTTTACGGGCTCATAAAATTACGCCCAACCGCCTGTTCTGATCTGCTGGATCCTTTGCGGGGCTGACGCCTCCGCCGTAACCTTTGCAGATAGGACAGGAGCCGATGGCATCGATGCAAGCCCGTCTGAAGCAACATTTTACGGACGCCAAGCAGATCAATCAGATGATGTGCCACCTGCTTGGCCCCGTCGATGGCTGTACAGTGCTAGAACCTTGCGTCGGACATGGGGCCTTCTTAAAGGGCCTCAACGGACGTCCGAAGCTGGTGGACGTAATCGACGTGGATGATGCAGCCCTTGAAGTGGTCCGTTCGCAGTTTGAGCACCTGCCACTCAGAACTTTCCATGCTGATTTCGTAGATCTCTTCGTCAATAGCCTGCCGAACAGCCGTCACCCAATCAATCAAACGGCCTACGACCGAACGATTTGTAACCCACCGTATGGTTTATTTTTCGACCTTTCGTATCGAAAAGAGATCAAGCGGGCGTTTCCTAACGTCTATGCACGCGAGTCCTACGGCCTCTTCTTCAGTTTCGCACTTTCGAGATTACGGCCGGGCGGTACGTATGTTTTTCTGCTACCTGACACTTTTTTGTCCAGCCGGAATCACCGGCCACTGCGCGCGTTTGCCTGCACTGACGCCGCACCTACTCACGTAATCAGGTTTCCATCGAAGTTGTTTGAGACCGTTAACTTCGGTTACGGCAACTTGTGCATCATCGCAGGGGAGCGGAGAGAACTTCGTAGCACCGATCAAGTGCAATGGCTTGACCTCTTCGGAAATGACGCAGACTTGTCGTTAAGTCGGCTAGAGGATGCACGGTACGTACCGGGGTCGGTTTTACTGGCGGGCGTTCAAGACGGCTGGTCGTCCAGCACGTTATCAGCAGCAGATACGGCTTCGCAGACCTTGGCGGAAGTGGCCGACTGCAAGACGGGGATCTATTCGGGAGACAATGAACGATTTCTAGGCTTCGACGTGACGCGGGCCGCAAGGCAGCTTAATGGCCACAAGATCGATTGGGACCGTCAGGTATACGTCGAGCCGTTGAGCGACGATCAAAGGCGAAATGGACTTGAAGGCCAGCGATGCTACGTGCCCCTCATTCGTGGCGGTCACCGTCTCCCCTTTGAGTTCACTGCTTGGGCGATTGATTGGTCGCTGGAAGCGGTTAAGCACTACCGAGAGGATAAGAAGGCCCGACTTCAAAATGCTCGATTCTACTTTAAGTCGGGCTTGTCTGTCCCGATGGTGACGACCAAGCGTATCTCGGCAGCGTTGCTTGAAAGTGCTGTTTTCGATCAGGGCGTGGTCGGGGTCTTCCCCCACCGTGCATCGCAACGAGCGGCTCTCCTCCTGTACCTGAACTCCGCGATAGCTTCGCAGAAGATGAAAGCGCTCGTGAACGGGAGTGCGAATAACTCCGCCAATTACCTGAAGCGGCTTCCGGTTCCCCGGTTTAGCGAAGCTGATGAGCTGCGTGCAATTGCGATTGTTGACGCTGCCCAGCACTCGGGGCAGCTCCTCCAGGAGACGTGCGACGCTTTTATTCGTGGTTTACCAACGTAGGTAGCCCCGAAGGTTGTTAGCCCCGAGGAAGGCAACGAAGTCCGGCGAAAGGTCGGCGTCCCAATCGATTACATCACGCCGGACTGCCTGCATGTCGGCACCGGTCAGTTGCGAGATTTGTGCGTAGGCGTTGTCGCCGGTGTGTACATCCCACAAACCTGACCTCTTCAGCACCTTCAAGTAGTTATTGTTCTCGTCCTGACGAACAAGCAGCATCAGCCGCGTGTCTGGATTCCATATTTTGTATGCCCGGCCAACCGTAAGGAGCCGGACCATATTGCCCTTTTCGTTAGACCCAAATCCGCTTTTGAAGTCGATCACATGCGGTACGTCGTCCACCGAGAACACTTCATCTTCGGACATGTTGATGTCGCCCACGATCTCGAACAGAGTGGCTACGTCCTTCAACACGTCGTCCCGTTTTTCATGACCGTCGAGGTTGTCAGTGATCCGTCCAAGCAGTTCCCCACGTACGGTATCAAATGAGGGCATTGCGATACGTTTTACTCCGGGGCGGCTGGGGAGGTCCCAGGCGGAGTTGCAGAATGCCTGCCAAAGTTCTCCTACTCGTCGAGAGAAGGCCATGTACTCGTATGGCCAGACGCTGTGGCGGTATTCGAGGCTTGCCACCGAGCAGCAGTATTGAAGCGTTAGTGCGGCATCCGGTCGCTCAGCAACCGGAAGTGCGGCGATGCGATGGACAAATCCTTGGCGAGCGGCGCTAATGGCTGCGTTCACCAACTTCGCCTTGTCCTCCCGCTCACCGCCACCATTAGCGATTCGTGCCACTTGCGGCTGGACCTGCTGGTGTATTCTCTCAAGAATTTCGACCTTGGCGACGGGCATCCCCGCACCTCCTGGCGAACAGCCGCTCACAAGCGGCAGGTTCGCAGAAAGTCTATGGGGTACGGGTCGGATGTAAAGAACGGGCGCGCGGCTAGGGCGACGAACTCGTTAGAACGCTGGGCTCCTCTCTGTCCCCCGGCACGGGAAGTACCGTGGACGCAACGCTTAGCCTGTAGTGTGTGCTTATGCTGGACGTGTCGTTGAGACGGTTGATGACTACGTCCATGGTTTGGGGGAAATCGATGTTGGCCGCCCGTGTTCCCGGCATCCTCCCCCCGCTCTCCCGCGCCGAGTCTCTCGAGACCACACGGATCTACTCCGCGCTCGGCCTGCTGCCGGACGGCGTTGCCTTGATGGATCGCCGCCCGGTCCGCACCCCCCACCATTCCGCGACGGCCCAGTCCCTCGTCGGCGGCGGCACGATCCCCAAGCCCGGCGAGGTCTCGCTCGCCCACCACGGCGTCCTGTTCCTCGACGAGCTTCCCGAGTTCTCACGGTACGTCCTCGAGATGCTCCGCCAGCCGCTCGAGTCGGGCGAGGTGACCGTCGCCCGCGTCCACTCCTCGATCAAGTTCCCCGCCAAGTTCATGCTCGTCGCCGCCATGAACCCGACCGCCTCCGGCCACAACGCCAGCGACCCGAGCAAACGCAACAAGTACCTCGAAAAGCTCTCCGGCCCCCTGCTCGACCGGATCGACCTCCACGTCGAGGTGCCCGCCGTCCCCTACTCCGAGCTGACCCAGTGTCACCCGAAGTGTGACTCGGCTGCGCATCGACGTGCGGCTTGAGTTCCCCCGCATTTCCCACCGTCCCCGCATCGACCCCAACATCAAGAAGGCCAACGACAAGGCCCGCAACAGGCGCTGGCAGATCGCCAACAAGGCGAAGCTCGCCCTCTGGGCACGGCTCAACCGTGCCAAGAAGCGGGCGGCGACGTGTGAGCACTGCGCCCCGCCCTCCCCGCAGCATCAGGCCGCAGCCTACGCCCGGTGGGGCAAGCCCACTGCCCAGACCAAGTAACCCCGCTCCGAGGCCACACGCCACCTTGGCGTGTGGAACCGTTTTGACAAGGAGGCCATGACCATGCCCGACCGCGACACTCCCGCAACCGAACTAGCCGCCCTTGCAGATGGGTTGATCGACCAGACCGCCAGCGAGATCGGCAGCGACGACCCCGAGGCCGTGGCCGACCAGTTGAAGGCCGACCTCGACCAGTTCCCCGAGCACGCCGTGACGATTCGGGCGGCGCTTGAACGTCTCAAGGTCAAAAGCGTGTCGGCCTAAGTCGTCATCGCGGGCATAGTCGATGAGACCTACATGCCCGCGACGTGCGGGCAAAACGGCAGTCTGCAAAACCGCCGAGCCGAGCAACCAACTATGAGCCGACAGACCTGAACGGACTGCCGACATAATCTTCATCGCGCTCATGGCGATGGTTGCTCCGACTCGGAAGGGCTTGCAGACCCCTTCCGAGTCTCTTTTTTTGGAGCACACACATGCAACAGCATGAACCGACCGAGACCGAATACTTGGACGCGATCCTCGCCGTCGAGAAGATCGGCGAGATCATCGCGGAGTTCTCCCGCACCACGTCGCAGTGGACCGACTTCCGCGACAACCTCTTCGACCGGCTCGCCGAGATCGTGGCCGAGCACCGCACGGGGTGCGACACGTTCAACCGGATCGACCGCATCATCACCGCCATCACCACCGGCGATATGGAGGGCAAGTAAGTGGCCCCCATCGACCCCGAAACACAGAAGGCCGAGGACTGCTTCCTCCAACTCGTGACTACCGACCGCGAGGCGTGCGCCCGGTGGGTCGAGACGAACGACCCGCCCGTCGAGAACTTCCACGAGAAGCACCGCAGGCTGGCGGGGAACGTCTACGAACGCTGGGAGAAGCATCAAGCCCTGTACACCCGCGAGGCCGCGAACGAGGACGCCGAGGCCCTGCCGAGGCGGGAGCGGATCGGCTACCTGTCCGCGTTCTCCGGGACCAAGTTCGTTGACACCCGCGTCAAGAAAGACAACCAGCCGACCTACGCCGCCGCCGTCAACGAGGCGGCGAGGAAGCGGGCGACCCTCGCCGCCGTCGAACTGATCCGGGAGGGGAAGGCCGTCGAGGCAGCCGAGGCCATCCTCTCGGCCGCACGCCCCGAGCCACCCAAACCGCAGGAGCGCCCGCCCCTGTCGTTCGACCTGTCCCGACTCCCCGCGAAGCTCGTGAAGGGGTTTGCGGGGTTGACCCGGTTGAACCCCCTGTTGTCCGCAAGCGGGCAGATCATGGTTCCGTTCGCCGTCGCGGGCACGATCATCGGGAAGCGAATGGAACTCGACAACTTGTGCAACCTGTACTACCCGAACATCTGGACAGTGGTCATTGCCCCAACCAACAGCAACAAGACGGGAACCCGCAACCTAGTTCTGCGGTCACTCCCGGACCACTTGAAGTTGCCCGACTCCCCGACGTGCGAAGCCCTGATTGACCGGATCGGCGGCACGTTCAAGAAGGAATCGGGTGAAGAGCTTACCCTCGCCCTTGCCGCAGCCGCGACGGCCAGCAGGGCGAACCTCAACGGCGGGTGCATCGTGGCCGACGAGGTGACGGGGACGCTCCGCAAGCTGATCGGCGAGCCGATGGGGAACGGCAAGGGGGAGCAGAACTTGGAGACCGTGTTGAAGCTCGCCACCTCGGGCGAGTCTATCGAGCAGCCCCGGACCACGGCGGGCCACCGTGCCGCCTACGACTGTTGCGTGAGCCTGATCGGGTTCACCCAGAACGACACGTGGCAGGCGTGCTACGGGGACGACAAGTACCGTTCGGTGGGGTTGATCGGCCGCATCATCACCTGTTGCGACGGGTTGCAGTTCACCAACATGCCCGAGGCCGACAGGGACGACTGGACCGCGTTCGTAGCCGCCGTGTCCAACATGGGCGACCCGTTCGACGAGGCGGACCACCGCGACCACAGGAACCGTGCCGTCATCACGGCCGAGAACGACAGCATCGGCCCCGTCATGCGGGAGATCAAGAAAACGCCCGCGTGGGAGGCGTTGCGCTACGCCGTGGGCGACTACTCGGACAGCCTCTATGGGAAGGTCATCGCTCAGGGGGCCAAGCTCGCGATGGTGTGCGCGTGGATCGAGCGGACAGGCCCCGCCAAGTGGCTCGCGGCCTGTTGCGAGCTTGTGGCCTGCTGCTGGGCCAACTACTTCACGAGGACGGCGGGCAGCACGGCCAAGCTGGGGGCGAGGGACTACGCCGCCCTCGTCTACATCAGGGAGAACCCCGGTTGCACGCCCAACCAGTTGCGAAGGAAGCTCAGCCTGCGGGACATGCGGGAGGTGTGGCTCATCGTCGGCACGTTGGAGGAAGAAAACCTCATCGAAGTCAGGGAGGGCAAGCGTAAGGACAGCCCCGCCCTCTTCGCCAAGAGAGTGGCGTAGACCGGGCGCACAACTGGTGGACAGGCAGACAGAGAGGCCCATCACGGGGGTTTCAACAGGCAGGACTCTGCCGGTTGAGACCCCCGTTTTGCTAGTTGCTACGCCAGTCGATTTTGACCCCAGATATGCTGTATTTCATAGGGATATTAGTAGTAGTAGAGGAGTAGTAGTATTAACAGGTGTAAGAGGTGTATCCCTTCCTGCTACCCTCTGAAAGCTGACTTCCCTTTCTAGGCCCCCACCTGTTCTCCCTGTTCCACTTGTTGACCGTTAATTGCGTGTCCGAGGCATCCCAGAGACGGGGGCGCGTCGATGAACTAGACATGACCCAACACGAACGAGACCTCACCTACTTGACCCGACACGGGGCCACCGTTCCCCCTCGCCCGCAGAAGCCCGCTAGTCGCTCACAGTGGGCCGTCTGGCGCTCCGAGGTGTCCAGAGCCGCTGACGAGCTTTGCGAGGCTCTTATCGAACGGGAAGAGCGGGAAGAGGCCGCGTGGTTGGAACTGCTGAAGAACTCGGAACCCGTCCACCGCAAGTGGGTTCGCAACCGACGCACAACGGTAGGAACCGGTCGATAGGTGATAACGTGAGCAGCGACTACATCAAGAAAGTTCCCGACCGCAACGTCTACCAGCCCGACGCCAACGACCCGAGCTTGACCCGCCTCGTCATCACCCGGAACGACGGCAGCCAGTACACGGTGATGCTCGACACGGGCGACGTGGCGAAGGTCCGCCGCCACGTCTGGCGCGTGCAACCGTACTTCCACGGCCAGTACGTCTACCCTTGCACGGGCACGGCGGGGGCGATGTTTTCGGTGGGCCAGTACCTGCTAGGACTAGGACCGGCAGACCCCGACAACCGTTGCGCCGCGTACCGCGACCGCGACGGCATGAACTGCCGCCGGTCCAACCTGTTGATCGCTTCACGTAGCGAGATCAAGCGCAAGGCGAAGCTCCCCCCGAACACCAGCAGCGGCGAGCCGAACATCTTCCGGTTCCCGAACGGCAAGCGGTTCAGGGTGAACATCCAGCACCGGGGGCACCTCTACGTGTCCACCCACACCAGCCTTGGCGAAGCCGTCGCAGCCCGTGACGCCATGAAGGCCAAGCTCTTCCCCGACGCCGCCTAGGAATTGAAACTCGGATGGTCGATAGAGAGAACGTCGCCACTCGCCGTGGCAGGTCTTCCCACGGTGGCGATGTTGTGCTCAGCGCCCGCCCTCGCGCCCTAACGCGAGGGCGGGTTCGTTTCGATGGGCAGTCAGACCACCGGGGGAGGGTTCCTAGGAAAAGGGCCGGGAACGGAAGACCGAACGACGCCTGTTCGCCGTTTTTGAGCCACTTTTGAAGGAACCCGGTATCCCCCGCTTGAACCACTAGGCATGCGAGTCGCGGTTCAGACCACCACGCTCCCGAGGGAGCAAATCTACTGGCTTGAAGAGTGGGTCAAGTACCACCTGTGGCTCGGGTTCGACCACGTGTTCATCTACGACAACACGGGCAGCGTGGCCTACGAGTACAGCGCGTTGTTCGGGCAGCCGACCGTCACCACGGACGGCCGCAACTACAAGGGCCACGAGATCAGGGCAATGACCGGCCACCTCACCGATGCCGACGTGGCCGACATCGTGAAGCAGATCGGGGAGAAGTACGCCGGGCGGGTGACCATCACGCCGTGGTTGCCGCTTAACGCGGAGGGGAAGCCCTTCTACGGCCAGACGGCCGCGATGGAACACTTCCTCGTGAACCACGGGCCGCACTACGACTGGGTGTTGTTCGTGGACCTCGACGAGTACCTCGTGAACCCGGACTGGCGGACGTGGTTGGAGCACTTCGAAGCCCACGGCCGCAACGAGGTTCTCGTCGGGGCGAAGTTGTTCCGGGAGCGCATCACCGGGGCGGTCCCCACGATCCCCACCCAGAGCATCACCCAGAGCTACCCCGACCACTGGGACCGGCAGCCCAAGCGGTTCGCGAAGTGCGCCGACGTGATCCAGCCGGGAGTTCACTACGGGGGCAAGTGGAGGCAGTACCACCCCGCCCACGACACGTGCCTTTACCTCCACCACTACCGAGTGGAGCGGCGGCAGGAAATCACCCGCATGGAGCATGACGACACGCTCGCGAAGATCATCCCCGAACTGCGGCTTGACGGTTGCGTGCCGGTGCCGAGGAAGGCCACGGCGTGAGTGACCCGCTTGCGAACCTGAAGGCGTTCGACCCCGCCAGCTTGCCCGACGTGTCGCTCTACACCGCCGACATGCCCACCCACGACGAGTGGGCAGCGGAGGTGCCGCAGCCGTTCGACGACGTGCCCGACTTCGACCCCGAGGCCGACCCCGAGGTGAACGTCAACCGGCAGTTGTCGGGCGACAAGACCTACACCCGGTTGCCGGTGCGCCGCCTGTTCATCGACTACCGCGAGAACCCGGAAGCCTACAGGCACATCGCGCACCTGCCCGCCGAAGGGGAGGACGTGGAGATGCTCATCTCCGGCAGGTACGCCATGTGGGAACTTGTGCCCTCGCTCATCGTGAAGACGGGCCAGAACATCGACACGTTGACCATCGCCACGTTGAGCTACAGCAAGCAGAACGCGGCCGAGCTTCTGGGGCTACTGGATGACGGGCGGATCGGGCGGTGTGGGTTGCTCGTGAGCTACTTTTTTAAGGCCCAGAACCGCCCGCTTTACGACAGCCTCGTGCCGGGGTTGCGGGAACGCGGGTGCAAGGTGTTGGCCATGCGGACGCACGCGAAGGTGTTCCTCGTGAAGATGGTTGACGGCACGTGCTACGTGATCCGGGGCAGCCCGAACATGCGCTCATCGAAGAACTTCGAGCAGTTGACCATGAGCCGTGACGCGGGGCTTTACGAGTTCTACGCCAAGTGGATCGAAGGAGAGCTACTGCACGGCGTGGAACTAGGTAAGGATGCCGACGAAGAAACAGACAGAGACAAAGCGACCGACACCGCCCCCTGAGATCGAGGGTGAGGCCCTACTCGAATGGGACCGGTGTTGCGAAGAGCTTGAACAACTGGGGCGACTGAACACGGTGGACCGGGGGATTCTCACGGTTCACTGTCAAATCTACGCAGCAAATCAGGCCGCATTTAAGCACGTGGCGCAGTGGGGGCCGGTGTTGAAGGCCGCGAACGGCGTGGTGGGACAGGGGCCGTTCTGGAAGACCATGAAGGACGCCACCGCCCTGTTGCAGAAGAGCTACGCCGAACTCGGACTCACCCCGAAAGCTCGTGGGTTCGACGCCAACCAAAGGGATGACGAGGGCGACGACCTCGACTTTTAGAAGTGGCAGAGACACCCGACGAGAAACACAAGGCCGCACGCAACGCCTACTACGACCAGCACGCCCGAGACCCGGACGCGAAGCGCTTCTACAACAGCGCGGCATGGAAGCGGGCACGGAAGGCGAAGCTCGCCCAGTACCCCGTGTGCCAGCGATGCGAGAAGGTGTTCGCCGAGCACGTTCACCACGTCATCCCCCTGAAGGATTGCACCGACGCCCAAAAGCTCGACCCCGGCAACCTGTTCAGCACGTGCGCCCCATGCCACAACATCATGGAGGCCCAGACGCAGAGCGCCGCCGCCCTCACGGTGTCGGGCACGCTCGTGGTGGCCGAGGACGAGAACTACTTCTACGACGCCGAGGCAGCCGAGAAGCCCGTCCGGTTCATCGAAACCTACTGCCGCCACTACGAGGGCCTGTTCGCCGGGCAGCCGTTCACCCTGTTGGACTGGCAGAAGAGCATCATCCGCACCCTGTTCGGGTGGAAACACCGGGGGACGGGACTACGCCGGTTCAGGGAGTTGTGGCTTTTGACGGCCAAGGGTGCGGGCAAGACGCCCATGCTCGCCGCCATCGCCCTCTTCATGCTGCTAGGAGACGGGGAAGCGGGCGCTCACGTCGTCAGCATGGCCAGCAGCTTCGAGCAGGCCAATCTGACGTTCGACGCGGGCAAAAAGTACATCGCGCAGAACCCCAAGTTGTCCAAGGCCTGTGAGTCGCAGCAGTTCGTCATCAAGGGGCCGAAGTTCGGCAAGTGGACGACGATCTCCGGGAAACCGAACGGCAGATCGGGGCCGCGCCCCTCGTGCATCATCGCGGACGAGGTTCACGAGTGGCCCACGGGCACCGACAAGGCCTACGACCTGTTGACGGCCAACTTGTTCAAGCGGTCGCAGCCCCTGTTGCTCGTGGCCACGAACGCCGGGGCCGACCGCACCGGGTTCGCGTGGCAGTTGCACGAGCGGGCCATGAACGTGTTGTCCGGGAAGGTGACGGACGACACGTTGTTGCCGGTCATCTACGAGGCCGACAAGTCGCTCGACTGGCGCAGCGAGGAAGCCGCCAAGGCCGCTAACCCGTCACTGGGCGGGTTCGTCAGGTTCGAGCAGTTGCAGCCGGAGCAGTTGAAGGGCGAGGCCCGCTACCGCCGCCTGTACCTGTCGCAGTGGGTGACGGGTTCCGACAAGGCGTTCGACATGGAGTTGTGGGACTCGTGCGCCGCAGACCTCGACCACGGGAAGTTGAAGGCCCTCCCCCTCTACGTCGGCATCGACGCCAGCGCCGGTGACGACCTGTTCGCCGTCACCCACGTCTGGGTGACCCCGGAGCGTCACTACGTGGATGCCCACTTCTTTCTCCCCAAGGTGACGGCCCAAAAGTACGAGGACAGCCACCGCATCCCGTTCACCCGGTGGGCGGAACAGGGGCACATCACCCTGTTGGACGAGCCGACCATCAACCACGCCGTTCGCCAGCGAATTGCGGCCGAGATCATCGCCACGAGCAAGGTGAACCCGGTTTTGAAGCTCGGCTATGACCGGGCATGGAAGGCCGACGAGGTGGTGGCCACGGTCGCGGCAGCGGGCATCGAGTGCGAACCCATCGGGCAGGGCTGGGGCGTGTGGGAAGGCAGCCGCGAGCTAGACAACCGGTTGAAGGAGAAGGCCGTCACCGTGAGCCGGAACCCCGTGCTGCGCTGGTGCGCCGAGAACACGGAGTGGGAGCACGGTAAGCACGGGGGGTTCTGGCCGGTCAAGCCCAACGCAAAAGGCAGTTATGCGGGAAGGAGATCGGCCAAGATCGACGGAATTAGCGCACTGGTGACCTGTCTGACGGAAGCACGGAAGCACGCTTTCCCGAAGACCCAACAGCAATGGCGGGGGACGATCCATTTTGCATAACCTAACGACCATCAACGGCATCCGGGTTTACGACGCGAAGCCCGGTGACGTGATCGGCACGAGCATCATCAACGGCTACAGTGCCCTCACCGTCCCCGCCTACTGGCGGGCCATCAACTTTTTGGCCACCAACTTGGCCAGCTTCCCCCGCTCGGTTCATCGGGACGGGGCGAAGGCCGACGAGCCGCACCCGCTCGACCGCATCCTGAAGCGACGGCCCAACGCCTACCAGAACGCCACCCAGTTCTGGCGCACCCTGTTCGCGCACGCCGGGCACTGCGGCAACGGGTTCGCGGAGATCAAGCGGACGGCCACGGGCCGGGTGGACGCCGTTCACAACCTGTTGCCCGAGGACGTGGCCCCGTTCCGCTACGCCCCGGACGACGGGAGCGGGCCGCAGCAGTTCTATTACCACGCGACCACGAAGCGGATTCTCCCCGCAGCCGACGTGGTTCATCTTGCCGCGCTCAGTTGGGACGGCATGAGCGGGTTCGACCCCGTGGAACTGTTGGCCGACACGTTCCAACAGGCCAAGGCCCACCAGAAGTATTCCACCCGCTACATCCAGACGGGCACCGTCATCAAGGGCGCGGTAGAGGTGCCGGGCAGCATGACGCCGGAGCAGTTGGCCCAGTTCACGACCCTGTTGCGGACCCACTTCAGCGGCAGCACGGCCGACCGTGACGTGATGATCCTGACGGACGGGGCGAAGCTCAACAACTCAACTATCACGCCCGTGGAGAGCCAGTTGGTGGAACAGGGGGCGAGCATCACCAAGGCCATCGCCCAAGTCACCGGCGTGCCGCCCCAGTTCCTCTACGAGTTCTCCGAGTCGAAATACAACGACAGCATCGAGCAGATGGGCCAAGACGTGGTGCGCTACACGTTCCGCCCGTGGATCGAACAGACGGAAGACGAGTTGATGGTCAAGCTGTTGACGGAACAGGAGCAGGAGCAGGGGTTCACCATCCGGTTGAACCCGGACGCCCTGTTGCGGGGCGACACGGCAGCCCAGACCGCCGCCGTCATCAGCACCGTGAACGGCGGGTTGCGGTCCCGCAACGAGGGCCGGGCGCTGCTGGACTTGCCGCCCGACTCGGACCCCGAGTCCGACAAGCTGAAGACGTTAGGCGACACCACGGTCAACCAACCGAAGGCCCTGCCGCCCAAGTCGTCGGCCACGAGCGAGGGCGACACGTTCGCCGCCCTCATGCCGGTCATCACCGCCGCCGTGGAGCGTGTGGAGACGAAGACGGCCAACGCGTTCACCAGCACGGCCGCGAAGAAGCCCGAGGCCGAGCGCGTCATCTGGGCCAACGTGTTCGCGGAGCAGCAGGCCAAGTACGTGGCCGACGCGCTCGCGCCCGTGGCCGAGACGTTGACGGTACTCGGTGGGGCAGCGTTGCCGGTGCCCCAGATCGCGGAGCGGTACGGGGCACAAGTTCGACGCCGGGCAGCATCCGGGGAAGGCACCGACCTAAAGGGAATCATCGCCGACTTGATCGGCCGGGGGGAACATGGACAAGCCGAGTAAGCGCATCATCTTCACGAAGGGCGACCACGCCAAGGTGGAGTTCGTCGCTGCGCCCGAGGGCACGGCCGACAGCATCGGCACGATCAAGGGCTATGCCCTCGTGTGGAACGTGTTGAGCAGCGACCGAGGGGGCTACAAGGTCCGCCTGTTGCCGGGCAGCGCCAAGTTCACCAGCACGGTTCACGCCCTGTACCACCACGAGTGGACGGGCGGGCCGTTGGGCGACACCCAGACGAACACGCTCCGCATTCTCCCCGCCGACGACTACGGCATCCCCGTAGAGATCGACTTGCCCGACACGACCAACGGCCGCGACACGTTGGAGCTTGTCCGCACGGGCCGGATGACCGGCATGAGCTTCGCCATGATCGGCAAGCCCACCAGTCACGAGACGGAAGAGGACGGAGAGACCGTGTTGAACGCGGAGGCCTACGAGGTGGACGAGGTGACCGTCACCGCGTTGCCCGCGTTCACTCAGACGGTTGTGGCCGTGAAGCCGGACCCCGAGCCGGAGCAGTTGTCGGCCGACAAGAAAAATCCCGAGTCGGGGAAGGAGTCGGCCCGGCAGAGTCGGAAACTAAGTGAGCTACGCCTATCCGTGCTGAAGCTGTAATCGTCGGCAGAGTTTCGACGCCCCCAGTGGCAGGAAGGACGGCATCGACATCAAACCCAAAAGGGGGAATCCGCTCATGGATTTCATTTCAAAGCTACGTGAAGAGTTCGCAGCCACCCACGCCGAAGCCGCCACGGTCATCGAGACCGCAGGCACCGAAGGCCGCGACCTCACCGCCGACGAGAAGGCCGCGAACGAGAAGCGTTTCGCCCGCCTTGAGACCATCAAGAACGTCATCGACGACCAGATGAAGTTCGCGAAGCTCGCGCTCGAAAAGGGCGAGGCCATCACGCCGAAGACCGCGCCGGGCAAGGCCGAGTACGAGGCCAACGAGGGCGAGCAGTTCGCCAAGGCCGACAAGATCGACAAGGCCGAGTTCAGCAAGGCCCTTTCCCAGTGGGCGCTGACGGGCCAGATGGCCCCGAAGTTCGCCACCATCACCACCGCCACCTCGTCTGGCGCGTTGTTCCCGAAGCAGGTTGCCGCCCCCGTGGTCGCGACTCAGGGTTCGGCGCTCCGCGAGGCGATGGCAGCCGTTGGCGTGTCGCCCATCAAGACGGACGGCACCGCCGACCTCAACATCCCGGTCATCGCCGTTGCCGTTGGCAGCGACGTTTCCGAGACGGCATCGTCGGGCACGGACAACAGCCCGGTGCCGCCGGTCATCAACCTGAAGCCGGTCCCGATCCAGTCGGGTCAGGCGTGGGTGTCCAACTTGGAGTTGGGTTCGCTCGACTACGACCTGTTGGGCGAGATCGTCCCCGGTCTGGCCGACGCGAAGGAAATGCGTCTGGAACAGAAGGCGTTCGCGGCCATGATCGCCGACGCTGGCATCACCCAGACCGTGGCCACCGCCACCACGACCGGGTTCACGTTTGCGAACCTCGTGGACCTGAACCGCAAGTTCAACCGCCGCTATGACCGCCTGAAGGTCATCGTCCTGTCGGACGCCGCCTACGCGGCAGCCGAGAAGCTGACGGGTTCGGACGGCCACCCCGTCCTGAACCGCGACCCCCAGAACCAGAGCCTGTTGCGCTTCAACGGCACGCCGGTAATTCGCAGCAGTTACCTTGAGGCGTTCGGCGCTTCCAAGGTGGTCGGCGTCATCCTGTCGTTCGTCGGCGTGAAGGTCCGCGACTGCGGCACGCAGCGGATCATCCGCCACGTGGACGACAAGGACAAGGTGGAGCAGACCGGGTTGAACCTCGTGGGCTACCACGCTGTGGGCTACACGCCCGAAGCCGTGGCCACGCTGAAGACCCCGGTGAGCTAAGCCAGCCGGAACCCACATCAGAGTCACGCCACTGGGGCGGTTAACAGCCGCCCCAGTGGTTTTCCGAGTCTCGTCAGGAACTAGGGGGCAGCAAGTGGCCAAGGTTCGTTTCATTCAGACGCTCAGCACGTTCCGCGAGGTCTACCTCGCGGGCAGCACCGCAGAACTATCGGCAGCGGAGGCCGAGAGCTACGTCCGCAACGGTGTCGCCGAGGCCGTGGAGGAAGACCCCACGCCAGAGGAAGTGAAGGAGGCCCTTCACAAGTTGCTCGGTCCGCCCACCGCCGTGAGGCCGAAGCCCGCACCGAAGCCGAAGGCCACCAAGGGGGAGTAACGTGAAGTACACCGTCACCACCCCGCCCAGTGGCAGGCCCGTGGACTACGCGACAGCCAAGAACCACCTACGTCTGGACTCCAACGAGGAACAGACCGTCGTGGAACTGGCCATCGACGCCGCCACGGACTTCGCACAGGACGCGATGGGCACGAGCCTGTTGGCCCAGACCATCATGGCCACGTTCTACGTGGGCGAGGACATCGCGTTGCCCCGTGGCCCGCTCATCGCCATCACGAGCGTGACGGACGGTAACGGCAGGATCATCACGGACTACGACGTGTGGCGGGTCGGGCACTCGGATCGGCTGACGATCAACGAGGCCCACGAGCACCCCATCACCGTGGCCTACACGGCCGGTTACCCGAACGTCGCCGCTATCCCGGCCAGCATCCGGCAGGCCATCCTAGTTCACGTCGGCACGCTCTACGCGATGCGGGAGAGCGTGATGGACGGCAGCCCCAAGCCCGTGCCCCACAGCTTGGCCGACTTCTACAAGTTGAAGGGCCGCAACACGGGGGCCGCGTGATCCGAGCCGGGCGACTACATCACCGCGTGACCATCGAGGCCCCCACCAGCACCCCAAACGAACTGGGGGAGGCAGTGCAGACGTGGGCGAGCATCGCCACCGTCTGGGCCGGGGTTCGTCCCCTGTCGTCGCGGGAACTAATCGCACACGCGCAGGTGGAACACCAAGTCACCCACGAGGTGACGCTCCGCTACACGCCAGCGCTCACGCCCGCGTGCCGGTTCGTCCACAGGGGGCGCGTCCTTCAGATCGTCGGCATCAAGAACGCCGACGAGCGGAACGTGGAACTACGAGTCACGGTTTGCGAGTCGGGCGAGATCGTCCCGGCCTCGCAGCCCGCCGCTCTGAAGTTCTCGACCCTCACCGCGCCCCAGTTCTCAACCCTCACGGCCGACCAGTTCGACCAGTTGGGGGCGTGATGGGCAAGATCGGCATGCGCATGAAGGGCGACAAGGCCCTGTTGAAGAAGCTCAACAACGTGGCCAAGTCGGGCGCTTACAAGGCGTGCCGCAAGGCCGTGGTGGCGGGCACCCAGCCGTTGTTCAAGGCCGTGAAGTCCAACGTCCCCGTTGACGAGGGGAACCTCAAGAAAGCGATGGTCAAGAAGGTCAGCGGCAAGCGAGGGAACTACAACGGCATCGTCGGCGCAGACGTGGATTTCGTCGGGGAGAACGGGGAGCAGCCCATCCGCTATGACCACCTCGTGGAGTACGGGCACGACGGCGTGCCCGCCCGGTCGTTCGTGCGCAAGGGGTTCGACGAGAGCGGAGCAGCCGCGCGGGCCGCGTACGAGGCCAAGCTCGCGGCCGAGATCGAAAAGGAACTGACGAGGGGGAGCTAGGAAAGTGGAAACGGCTGAAGGAGCAATCGTCGCAAAGTTGAAACTAGATGCAGGGGTTGCGGCGCTGGTGGGCACTCGTGTTCACCCGACCACATCCCCGCAGGCCGTGGCGTTGCCGAAGCTGACTTACCAAGTCATCGACACGCAACGGCCGCACAGCAACGACGGCCCCATCGGGTTGGCCACGGCGCGTTGGCAGTTCGACTGCCGGGCCACGGACCTCATCGGGGCGAAGAGGTTGGCAAGGGCCGTGCGGCGTTGCCTGAACGGGTTCAGTGGGACCACGAGCGGGTGGGAGTTCGATTCCATCCGCGTGATTGACGAGAGGGAGTTCCCGGAGACGCCGCAGCCGGGAACCGAGAAACCGCCGCAGCGGGTGACGCTCGACCTGAGCGTGTCCTACGCGGACGACAGCGGCATCTAACAGGGGGAAGGCAAATGCCTACTAGCTACGTTCTGGGCTACAACAGCCACGTCTACTACAGCACCAACGGCACGTCCTACACGAAGATCGGCCAGTCTCGTGACGTTCAGTCGCCCAACCCCGAGGTTGGCGAGGTGAACCTCACGAACAACGACTCGCCGAACAACACCAAGGAGTACGCGCCGGGCATGATCGAGCCGGGCGAGCTTGAGTTCGAGTTGGTCTACAAGGCCAGCGCGACCACCACGCTCTACGGCCTGTTGGGCGACGGCAACATCTACCACTGGGCCGAGAAGTTCGCCGACGGTTCCGGGTTCACGTGCAAGGGCTTCATCAAGTCGTTCGGCGTCGAGACGGCCACCGAGGACGAGGCCAACATCACCAAGGTGACGATCAAGCTCACCGAAAAGCCGGTGTTCGCCGCCACCCTGTCCATCACCACGGGCAGCACGAGCCTCTAATCGGGCGGAAAGGTAGCACATGCAACTGAACCGTGAATCGCTGCTGGGCAAGAGCCTAGCAAAGCAGGAAGTGAAGCTCGACGCGGGCAACGTCTGGGTTCGTGAACTGAAGGCGTCCGAGGTGGGCGAGTACATCAAGCGTCACAAGGGCAGCACTGACGAGCTTGACCAGATGGCGTGGCTCGTCATCCGTGGCACGTGCGACGAGGCCGGGCAGCCGGTGTTCACGCAGGCCGACGCGGAGGCCGTGAAGGGCATGAGCCTGAAGACCCTGAAGGCCATCGCCGAAGGCGTGGCCAAGGTGTCCGGGTTGTCGGGGGAAGACGACCCAAAAAAGACGGAAGCGGACTAGCAGACGGCCAGTGCGAGTTCGCGTTCCTGTTGTGCCGCACGCTCGGAAACGGCCGGTGGATTCATCCCGACGAGATGCTCGACGAGATGGGCCACCGGCAGTTTCTGGACTGGCAGAGAGCCTACCGCCTCAACCCGTGGGGTGAAGAGCGGGCCGACATGCGGATGGCCCGTCAAGTCTGGGCCACGCTACAGCCCCACGTGGGCAAGAAGAAGATTCGGGAGTCGGAGTTCGTCTTCGACTTCCGGCCGAAGCAGGCGCTCACGCCCGAGCAGTACAAGCTGAAGGCGTTGAAGGCCTACGCGGCCAATGGGGGGTTCCATGCCCGGAAAAACGATCAGTAGCGTCAGCGTCGGGTTGTTCGGCAACGTCGGGCAGTTCACCAAGGCGTTCGGCCAGAAGGCCACGAGCGCCGTCTCCGGGTTCGTCGGCAGCGTCACCAGCGCGGCGGGCACGCTCGCCAAGTTCACCGGCGTGGGCGCGGCCATCGGTCTGGGCATGAAGGGCATCGACGCCGCCCTAGGGGGCGTCACCGGAGGCTTTAAGACCGCCGCCAGCATGGAACAAGCCCAAGTGGCTATGGAGACCATGCTCGGATCGGCCGACGCTGCTCGGAAGGTTCTAGGCGACCTCACGAGCTTCGCAGCCTCCACCCCCTTCGAGATGCCGGAGCTTGTGGACTCCACGAAGAAGCTCGTGGCGTTCGGCATCGCGCAGGACAAGTTGATGCCCACGTTGAACGCCATCGGTGACGTGGCGTCGGGCGTGGGCGTGAACGTGTCCGAGTTGGCCGAAATCTACGGAAAGGCCAAGACGCAGGGCACGTTGATGGCCGAGGACATCAACCAGTTGACGGGCCGGGGCATCCCGATCATCGCGGAACTAGCCAAGCAGTTCGGGGTGACCGAGGGCGAGGTGAAGAAGCTCGTCAGCGAGGGCAAGGTCGGGTTCGGCAACCTTGAGAAAGCGTTCGCCAGCATGACCGGCCCCGGTGGCAAGTTCGCTGGGATGATGGAGAAGCAGTCGGGCACGCTCGCCGGGTTGTGGTCCACCTTGTCCGACACCATCGGCATGACGCTGGCGAAGGTCGCCCAGCAGATCATCGACACGTTCAACATCAAGGACGGGATCAAGGGACTGACGGCCGGGTTGGGCAACGCCGCTGGCGTCGTGACCGGGTTCGTGGCCAAGGTCGCGCCGATCATCAAGGGGTTCGCCCTAGCCGTCTACAACGCCTTCACCGCCGCCTACCAGTACGTGGCCCCCATCGTCACCCGCATCTACGAGGTGGTGGCCAACGTGTTCGGGTTGCTCGTGCCCAAGGTCATCGGGGTGATGCAGGCCGTGTGGTCCGGCCTCGTGAGCGTGTGGAACGCCATCTACAAGTTCGTCGCCCCCATCGCCACGGGCATCTACCAAGTCATCACTTCCACGTGGGAGGCGAGCCTACAGACCGTGACCGCCTACGCACTCGGAATCTGGGGTGTGGTCAAGAGCGTGTTCGGCGTGGTTGCGAACGTCGTCTCCACATTGTGGAGCGGGATCGTCGCCGTGTGGAACTGGGGCAGCGAGTTGATTTTCGGCAAGACCACCACGGTGGGCAACGCGACGGTGACGACGTTCCAGAAGATGGGCGAGTGGTCCCGCTGGATGATGGACAAGCTCACGTTCGCGTTCAACGTGACGGAGTACGTCATCAGCCACTGGCGGGACGTTTTGGACTTGGCCGTCACGAAGGCGGCACTCGGCATCGTGCGGTTCGCGAATCAGGTTCAGTATTTCCTAGTGGACGTGATCCCGGCCGTGGCCTCGTGGTTCGCGGACAACTGGAAAGAGATTTTCATCGACCAGTTCAATTTCACGACCACGATCTACGCCAACCTCGCCCGGAACATCGTCAGGATCATCAAGAACATCCCGAAGCTCATCAAGGGCGACGTGACGTTCGGCGACCTGTGGACGCCGTTGACGGACGGGTTCAAGGCGACCCTGAAGGAACTGCCGAACATCCCGGAACGGCAGCTAGGCGACTTGGAGAAGGCCCTCGACCAGAACGTCAGCGACCTAGAGGGGCGGTTTTCCAAGGGGTTGGGCGACCACCTAACAGCGAAGCAGAAGGAAGCCGCCGACGCCGCCAAGGGCATCGCGGACGGCATCAAGGACGTGTTCAAGGAAGAGGTGAAGCCGCTCACCCCCGAGATCAAGCCGCCCGAGGCCCCGAAGGTGCCGCCGGTGAAGCTCGACGCAAACCTGAACAACGACAACCTGAAACTGACGGTGACGCCGGAGATCAAGCGAGCCAAGGCTATCACGTTCGGGAGCGCCGAGGCCCAGCTTCTGCGGCTGAAGGTTCCCGAGCTTGCGAAGGCGGCACCCAAGCCGGGGGCAGCGCCCGCCGCGCCCGCACCAGTTGCACCGGCAGCGCCGCAGCCCGCCGCGCCCACGGGGCCTGTGTCACCCGAGGCGCGGCAGGCCAGCTACACGGAATCGAAGGGCATGGAGAAGTGGTGGGCACAGTATCTGGCCGAGGCAAAGAAGCAGACGAGCACGCTCGACAAGATCGAGCAGAACACGAGGGCGGGGACCACGTTGGGCGTGGCCAGCTTCTAAGGGGGGCGTGGGGGAATGGCAGTACACCGTCAGTCAGCACTAGGAACCGCAGGCAGCACGAAGGACGAGAAGGGCGTGGTGGAGCGCACCGCCACGGAGTATTACCTCGTCACGTTCGGAAGCCCTTCCACGGCCGTGGCGGCATCCGCCGCCGTGGACGTGGCCACGCACCCCGATGACAGCGCCCTGAAGTTCAAGAGCAAGTCGGCCAAGATGGTTGACGAGAGCAACCGCCTTGAATGGCAGGTTCAAGTTGACTTCAGCAACAAGCGCCCCGAGGCCGAGCAGGAAGAGAACCCGCTCAACCGCCCCGCCGAATACTCGTGGTCGTTCGACCAGAGCAGCCAGCCGTATTTCATCGACGTGGAAGACAAGCCCGTGGTGAACACGTCGGGCGAGCCGTTCGAGGACTTGAAGGAACGGGAGATCAGCAACATCACGGGCAGCGTCAAGAAGAACGTGCCCGCCAGCTACAGCGCAGCCACGCTGGCGAACTACAAGCGGGCCATCAACAACGGCGCGTTCACGTTCGACGGCGTGAGCATCGGTGACGGTCAGGCCCGGTTCGCGGGGGCGGACCTGTCCCCCGTGAAGAGCGAGAACGGCGTCAGCTACCGCGAGATCAGCGTCACGTTCAAATTCCGAGAGACATGGGACGATGAAGTAGAAGACCGGGGCTTCAACGAGTTGGGGGCGGGGAACAAGTTGAAGGAGATCGTCAAGGGCGTGCCGCCCACGAGGGTGGACAAGCCCTACCCGCTGGACGGGGCGGGCAAGGCAAAGCCGAACCCCACCGACGTGCCGCACAAGCTGACGTTCAAGCCCTACGACCGCTTGCCGTTCAACGTGTTCAACTTCTAAGGGGCGGGGCGATGCCGGAAAAGGTCTACGGGTTTGGTGCGGATGATGCGAAGCGCATCATCAAAGCCGCCAAGTTTATCGAGCAGCTTCCCACGAAGACGGGGGAGCGGGACAAGTTCCGCCTAGAGGAACCGCAGCGTGGGTTCTGGGCCATCATCGTTTGTTGTGGCCCCCGTGGCTGCCAGATCGACCCCGACTTCAAGGACAACCGCTACTGGTTCAAGCGGGCCTACGTCGCCAACAGCAACGGTTCCGACCCGGACGACTTCAACGCGCAGGTGGACACCTCGAAAGAGAAGGTGTCCTACGTCATCGAACCCGCGACGTTGGACGGGAAGGCGAACCCCTACTACCTCCACCGGGCGGGCACGCACCACTTCGAGATGTGCAACTCGCACGAGTTGAAGCCCGGCGTCATCGTCTGGGTGAAGTGGGAGTACGACCGCAGCCCGAAAGCCAAGCCCCGCTACAGCATCTTTGCCGCCGACCGGTGGGCGGAATGTCTGGCCCCTTGTGACACGTCCAGTAGTTCCAGCGGATCGAGTTCCTCTAGCTCGTCGTCCTCGTCGAGCAGTTCGAGCAAGAGCCAGAGCGGAAGCTCTTCCAGTAGTTCGTCGGGCAGCGGTTCCAGCAGCAAGAGCAGCAAGAGCGGCAGCACCGTCAACCCGAGTTCCAGCAGCAGCGGCAGCGGTTCGGGTAGCAGCAGCAAGAGCGGCAGCGGCAGCGGCAGCCAGCCGCCGCCTACGGGTTCATCGTCGGGCAGTGGGAGCGGAAGCCAGCCGAGTGGCGGCAGTGGCGGCAGTGGCGGCAGTGGCGGTTCCGGCGGAAGCGGTGGGAGTGGTGGTTCTGGCGGGAGCGGCGGCAGTGGCGGTTCCGGCGGCGGCAGTGGGTCCAGCGGGTGCAACTGCCCGTGGGAGTACAAGACCGTGGTGACCGGGGTGTCGTGCGTGAACGGCCAGATTCAGGTGACAACGGAAACGATCAAGGTTCTCACGTAATGCCCGATCCTGTCATCACCACCATCGGCCCATGCGGTTGCTGCGGTTCCAGCAGCAGCAGCAGCAGCAGCAGCAGTTCCCGCAGCACGTCGTCATCCAGCGGAAGCGGGATGCGTGAGGCGTGTTTCGCCAAGTTCACGTGTGACCACGTGTGTGCGAGCGGAGGCGGGACTTTCGGCCCCGTCACCCACGTCGTGACCCAGTGCGGCAACACGTTCGGCCTAGGTGAAGGCGTCTGGGTCTACACGGGGCAGACCGGCAGCACGTGCCACTACGCCTACGTGAAGCGGGGTGCGTTCTGCGATCAAGTCCCATCGTGCGGGGAGGACACGTTCTTTCAGCCCACCCCGCCCGCCCCGCCAGCGTCCGCGTTCTCGTGCCCGTGTGGCCCGAGTAGTAGCAGCAGCACGAGCAGGAGCGGCAGCGGTGGCAGCAGCGGGAGCGGCTCGGGCAGCGTGACTCAGCTTTACACGCTGACGCCGTGTGGTGGAGGAACGGTCGTCAAGACGACCGAAGACCTTGAGTCGGTCATCATCACGGGTTCCATCGTTCGCTGGCAGGGCAAGTGCTACACGGTGGGCGGGCCGGTGCCGAACGACGGTACGGGCATCGCGACCGCGACGGAATCCACCGTCTACTCGACTTGCACCGGTTGCCAATCCGTGGGCAGCGGCAGTGCGAGCACGAGCGTCAGCACGAGCGGTTCCAACGGATCATCCAACACGACGGGCAGTAGCGGCGGCAGCGGGTCGGGTGGATCGGCCAGCGGGTCGGGCGGCAGCAGCAGCGATGGCGAGCCGCAGCGCTCGTGCTGGACGAAGTGGTACTACTGGTGGAACTGCCGCACCCGCCAACTCAGCGGGCCGTTCGCCGACTTCACGGACTGCCGCAACGCGGACGGCAGCGACGTTTACACGGACTGGTTGAACGAGGGGGAGACCGTCTTCGGCAACGAGGTCACGTACATCCAGTGCAAGTTCAGCAGGTTCGTGAGCCGTGACTACAACTGCGTCCCGGACCCGGACGGCGGCGGGCCGCAGCAGAGCAGTTGCAGCGGCATGGCAGCGGGCAGCCCCCCTACCGGCCAGCCCACGCAGGCACAACTAGACACGTGCGGTTGCCCGCCGCTCAGTTCTAGCAGCGTCAGCGTCAGCGTCAGCAGCAGCAAGACCGGCAGCGGCAGCACGACGGGTAGCGGCAGCGGCAGCCATAGCACCGGCGTGAGTAGCGGCAGTCGGGGGGAGGGTAGCACCAGCACCACCACACCAAGTAACGGCAGTGGCAGCAGGCCCGGTAGTGGCAGCAGCAGTGGCAGCGGCAGCAGCAGTTCCGGGGCTGGCAGTGGCGGGCCACCGCTGCAAGCCGCCCGGCCGGGGAACGACTGCGGATGCAGCCGGGCCAAGAGATAACGAAGACGCAAAGGGGGCGGGGAAATGCGACCGGAAGACGTTTCAGAAGTCCACATCATCAACTTGAAGACGAGGCCAGACCGTTGGGTCAACCTCACGTCCGCAATCGACAAGTGCGGGTGGCCCTTCCCCCAGCCGCAGCGGTTCAGCGCCGTCAGCGGCGACAAGGTGGGCGTCCCCGGTGACTACGCCTACCAGTACGGGGGCCGCGACATAGGCGCACGCGGGTTCTACGAGGGCGGCGGCGCGTTCGGGTGCAAGCAGTCTCACGTTGCTATCTTGCAGGACTGCTTGATGCGGGACGTGCCGTCCGTGTTGATCCTAGAAGATGACGCGCTCATCGCCCCGGACTTCGGACAGCAGGTTCGGCAGTTCCTAGCAGAAGTCCCCGACGACTGGGAAGGCATCATGCTTGGAGGGCAGCACCACGCCGACCCCTCGACCATCGGGCCGAACGTGGTGAAGGTGAACTACGCCCAGCGCACCCACGCCTACATCGCCCGTGGCGAGTACATGCGGGAGTTGTACCGCCGGTGGGTTCACGCCGGTGCCCACGTTGACTGGTTGATGGAGAACTGGCAGCACACGCAGCGGGTCTACGCCCCGGTGAAATGGCTCGTGGCGCAGGCGGCGGGGAAGAGCGACATCAACGGCCGCACGAACCCCGCCCAGAGTTGGAACGACCCCACGGGCGAGGAACCGGTCATCCACTTGCGAGCGCCCCGACACGTGGCGGAAGAGTTGCGGTTGTGGGGACTCCACTACGGGTTCGACCGCGACCCGGAGACGGGAATCGACAAGGGGCTGACGCACGTGATGGCCAGCGGGAACGCGGAGAAGAGCGCCCCGCTTCGCAACTGGGTGGCGACGATCCAGCGGGAGGCCATCAGCACGCCGGGCACCGTGGCCACGGTCTGGCACCCCGAGGTGACGACAGAACTCGCACGGCGGGCCGTGCCCGCCATCGCCAAGGTCTACAACATCGACGCGGACAACATCGCCGACGCCGTGGCCCAGTTGCCCCCCGAGTTGAACCTCGTGCGAACCACCACGTTCGCCCACCGGTTCACCGTGCTGTTGCGGTCATCTAGGGCCGTGATGGAGCAGTTGCGCGGCCACGGGTTCCACACGGGCTACTGGCGAGGCGGGGACGGCATCGACAACGGCTTGAGGGACGTGATGGACTTGCAGGGGCCACCACGGGCCGACGCCCTACGCCAGTGGTGCGCATCGCTCGCCAGAGAGGCCGAGACGATCCACGAGGGCGTGGTCACTGTGTGGCATCCAGAGGCCACCAGAGAAGAACTAGAGGCCGCTACGGGCCACGCCGTGTTGGAGATCGCCGCCACGAGTGCCGACGAGGTGTTGAACGCCTTCCAGCGACAGGTGGCCGCGTAACAGGGGGAGCAATGCAGCGAACGGACATCATCAACGAGTTGATCGCACGCCGGGGGTTCACGTCCTACCTCGAAATCGGCGTGAGGGACGTGGCAGCGAACTTTAACCACATCCGTGGCCAGAACAAGGTGGGCGTTGACCCGTCCCCCGACGTGTCCGAAGGCGTGACGCACCTAGTCACGTCCGACGTGTTCTTCGCCAACAACGTGCAGAAGTTCGACCTCGTGTTCATCGACGGGTTGCACACCGAGGAACAGGTGGGCCGCGACATCGACAACGCCTTGAAGGCCCTCAACCCCGGCGGCGTGATCGTCGTTCACGACGCCCTGCCGCCCACGGCGTGGCACCAGCGTGACCACTACGACGGGCAGGACTGGACGGGGACAGGTTGGAAGGCCGTGGCCAAGGCGTTCGCCACGAGCCGCAGCCGGTGTTACGTGGTCGATGGCGACTGGGGGTGCGCCGTCATCGACACGGGCAGCCCCGTCGCCCACCGCTACGCGCCCGAGACGCCCCTCGACTACGACCGGGACTTCCCGAGCTTCCGGCAGACGTTCGCCGTGACGCCGGAACAGTTCACTGAGGGCCTGAGCACCGGCCCGCAGGCGAAGCCCAAGCGGGTGAGGATGTTCGTCTGGACGCCGGGGCACATCGCCATGAACCTGCACACGGAGATGGTCCGGGTTCAGAGCCTCGTGGCCCGCCGCCTACGCCGGGCGATGCCCGACGTGGAGTTCGTCCACGCGCTCGTGTGCGACCGGATCGACGAGCCGCAGGTGGAGGCCGTCAGGGAGATCGGGAAGGACTTCGACCAGTTCCACCACGGCATCCCGCCCGAGTACGGGCAGGCGTGGGGGATTCGCAAGCCCACCCACTACGCCCTCGACCTTGCCAGAGCGGCCGGGTGTTCCCACATGCTCCGCGTCATTCAGGACACGTTCATCATGGACGTGGCCAAGTTCGCCGCCGACGTGGGCGAGGTGTTGAAGACGCCGGGCGACTGGTTGGGGGCCAACCGCCACGACTGGGAGACGGACGGGCACCGCAGCGTGTGCGAGGAAATGGGCATCCCGTTAAACACCAAGTTGCGTTACCCGAACGGGGCCGTGATGGTCGCCCCGTTGGCGACGTGGCAGCGGTTTTACGTGCCGATGCCCGCGAGGATCAACCACTACTGGGACGACATCATCATGGGCGAGTGGATGCTCCACGCGGGGGCCACGCTCGTGGACCTGCCGACGACGTGGGCGCACTTGCACGACAGCCGCCCCGAGGTGAGCCGCAGCCACTACGAGGCCCACGCCGCCGAGCTTGCGACACACCCCACCTGAGGCCCACCCTGTGGCGCTGTGCCTGAACAGTCTGACGACGGCGTAGCGTGTTGGCCAACATGAAGTTACGCGAGTTGTGGACCGTCTGATCCCGTACGCCCGCTTTCTTGCGTACCCCATCGCCCCGGATAGGATGGTCGGCTGTCATGCGGGGAGGCGTCGGAACAAAAATGGCCAAGCTCAGCCGTCAGCAAATCGAGGAAATTAAAGCGCTTCTGGACGCCGGGCAGGAGCTTGGCGAAGAGCACCTAGACCTCCTGTTACCAGCCGAGCGACGGCGAGAATACGAGCTTGTATATGCGGGCAAGACCAGAGCCGAGGCCGTTCTCTCCGACACGTGGAGCGTCCCTCTTCAGCCCCTCAAGACGTTCGGCGTGCCCAAGGGGCAGGCCAGCCCCGAGTGGACAAACCGCCTGATCTTCGGGGACAACCTTCAGGTTCTGAAGCGGCTGACGGACGACCCGGCCGTCGCTGGCCGGGTGAAGCTGGTCTACATCGACCCGCCCTTCGCGACCATGCAGGAGTTTCGGGGGAATGAGGAACAGAAGGCGTATCAAGACAAGATCGCCGGTTCGGCCTTTATCGAGTTCCTTCGGAAGCGGCTGATCCTGCTGCGTGAGCTTTTGCACCCGAGCGGGGGCATTTACCTGCACTTGGACACCCGGAAGTCGCACTACCTAAAAGTCGTGATGGACGAGGTGTTCGGCGAGAACAACTTCCAGAACGAAATCGTCTGGCGGAACACGAACACGCACAACAAGGCGCAGACCTTCGGTGAGATTCACCAGAACATCCTGTTCTACTCCAAATCTTCCGCCCTCGACTTCCACAAGCTGAAAAGGCCACGGTTCAAGAAGTACGTCGAGCAACGGCACCGCTTTACCGATGACCGAGGGACTTACCGCTCATCCGACCTGACCGGCGAGGGCACCCGCACGGGCGACTCGGGCAGAAAGTGGCTCGGCTACGACCCCACGGCGGCGGGCAGACACTGGGCCATCCCTAGCTACGTGTATGACCTCATCGACGAGGACATTTCTCATCTCCCTCTCTTGAAGAAGTTAGATTACCTGCTCGAACACGAACTCGTCATCCCGCCGTCGAAGCCCGGCGGTCAGCCGTCGATCAAGCGATACCGGAATGAAGATGATGGTTCCTTTGTGCAGGACATCTGGTCATATCAGCCGTACACGGAGGGCATCTACGCCAACAGTAAAGAGGCCATCGACGAGGACGTGATTTACAGGGTGGGGCCGAAGGAGCATACCGGCTACCCCACCCAAAAGCCCGAGGGACTGTTGTCCCGGATCATCCGCTCTTGCACCACGGAGGGCGACCTCGTGCTCGACGCTTTTGGCGGATCGGGCACCACAGTGGCCGTGGCTGAAAAACTGGGCAGGCGGTGGATCGGGATCGACTGCGGCAAGCTCGCGATCTACAGCATCCAGAAGCGGCTGCTGAACCTGAGCACCGAGGTGGGCGGCAAGGGGAAGCCACTGCCGCCGCAGCCGTTCACGCTCTACAACGCCGGGCTGTACGACCTGCCGAGGATGCGGGATTTGCCTTGGGATGACTACCGCACCTTCGCCCTTCAACTCTTCCAAGTTCGTCACGAGCCGCACAAGCTAGGCGGCATCGCACTAGACGGGTTCAAAAGCACCGGGGACGTGCTCGTCTTCAACTTCCAGCAGAACGCCGGTGTTCAGCTTGACGAAGAGTACGTGCGGGAGTTGCACCGCCACCTAGGCGGACGCACGCGCGACGAGTTCTACATCATCGCCCCCGCCTCGCGCGTGACGTTCCTAGAGGACTACATCGACATCGACGAGACCCGGTACTACTTCCTGCGCATCCCGTACTCGATCATTGACGAACTACATGACCGCCCGTTCCGAGAGATTCGTCAGCCGATCAACGAAAAGGAAGTGAACGCCACCGTCGAGGCTGTCGGGTTCGACTTCATCCAGCCCCCGAGGCTGAAGGCCAGCTACGCCTACGAGAAGCCCGAACAGGAACTGTTCGGGGCTGCGACCATCCTCATCGAAGAGTTCCACAGCGAGGCGATGCTAAAGCGAGACCGGGAGTACGAAAACCGGGAGACGCTTTCGATGGTGATGGTGGACTACGACTACAAGGGGAACGGCGAGGGCACGTTCGAATTGGACCTCGTGCTGTACCGGCACGAGATCGAAGAGGCGGGGTGGAAGGTGCGGTTGAACCCGAACAGCATCGCCTCTCGGGTTATGATTATTTACATCGACATCTTCGGTAACGAACTCAGAGAGGTGAAGACACCGAACGACTTCGGCATCACGGAGTTGCCGAACGCGAAGGACGTAGACGCTGAGGGCACCGGGGACGTGGGCGAGCCTGTTGACGACGAGGACGATGACGACCGGGCAGGCGCGGGCGAGCCGGAGGCCTCAGGTCAGATGCGCCAGCGGAAGCCGAAGTCGAAGCCCACCAAAGCCGCAGCCAAGTCCGGCAACAACGGGAACGGATTGCACCGCAAGAAGCCAATCCGGCGAGCCAAGGTCAAACGGTCGCCGTTGCCGAAGCCGTCCAAGCAGAAGAAGGCGTTGACGAAGAGCGTATCGAGGAAGGCCACATCTCGAAGGTAGGGAGGGGACCGTGAAGGACACTACCCAGTACAAGCACGAAGACTTGGTTCTCAAGGTCACGCCGAACATCGACCCGGCCAAGTTCGACATGAACAGGTTCGAGCCGTTCCTCGACAGCATTTCCGGTGACCGGGAGTACCAGAAGGCCACGATCCGCACGGTGTGCAACTACCTCTTCGGCGAAGCGTACCCGAACCTGCGGGCACTGGCCGGGCAGAATTACAAGGCAAACCCGGTGCTCCGCGAGAAGTACCCGACGCTGGCCGCGTTCGAAGCACAGCTTCAGCTACCGGAGCAGTTGGCGTGTTCCGTGGACCTCGCGACGGGGACGGGGAAAAGCTACGTCATCTACGCCATCGCCCGCATCGCGTTGGCGGCGGGCAAGGTTGACCGGGTACTAGTCCTCTGCCCGTCCAACACCATCGAGGCCGGGCTGCTCGACAAGTTCCATGCCGAGTCGAAACAGCCGGACCACACCGACGTTCTACCGGCGGATTCGGTCTACAAGGTTCCCCACGTGACCAACGCCACGGAGACCGTGCTCCCCGGCGGCGTTTGCATCGAGAACCGCCACGCGGTCTACGCCGGAACGAAAAGCGCTATCGAGGATTCGTTCAAGGGCATGGGTGACCGCACGCTGGTGTTGTGTGACGAAGCGCACCACATTTACACCCCGGAGCAGGAAGGCCTGCGGCGATGGAAGGAGTTCCTGCTTTCCCCGGAGTACGGGTTCCGCTACGTGGTCGGGTTCTCCGGGACGTGCTACGTCGGGAACGAGTATTTCACTGATGTGGTGGCCCGCTATCCGTTGCGGCAGGCCACCGATGACGGCCGTGTGAAGCAAGTCGAGTACACGGTGGACAACGGCACCAACGACGCACGGGAGAAGCTACAGCAGATTTACGAGAACCACCTCGACAAGCGGAAGAAGTACAAGCTCGTCAAGCCGGTGACCATAATCATCACTCGCGACATCCCGACGTGTAAGCGGCTCACGGACGAGTTGATCGAGTTCCTCGCCGAGCAGGAAGGCATCACCGAAGATCAGGCAGCCGCGAAGGTGATGCGAGTTCACACGAAGCGAGGGTCGGGTCAAGGCGCTAAGGAAGACGCCCAAATCCCATTGAACTTGGCGAAGCTCCGCGCTGGGGAACCGGACCAGAAGGACAGCCCTGTCGAGTGGATTACGTCGGTCAGCATGTTGACCGAGGGCTGGGACGTGAAGAACGTGTTCCAGATCGTCCCGCACGAAGAACGTGCGTTCAATTCCAAGTTGCTGATCTCCCAAGTGCTCGGACGCGGGCTGCGGGTTCCACCCGAGTTCGCCGGTCAGAACCCGATGGTGACCGTGTTCAACCATGCGAAGTGGAGCGGGCGGATCAAGGAACTCGTGGAAGAGGTGCTCGAAGAGGATAAGAAGGTCACTTCCGCCGTCGCCAAGAAAGACCCTGCCTTTGACTTCTCGTTCCACCACATCGACTACGAGAAGTCTCAGCAGATTACCGAGACCAAGCAGGAGTCCGAGTACAACTTCGACATGCCCTACGTGAACCTCGCCGTTCAGCGGAAGGTTCTGGATCGGCAGACGGTCTACGAGGCGGCGCTCACCAGCCAGCGGCGCAACAAGACGACGGCCGTGCGGATCGAAATGTATTCCGTCGAGGAGGTGGTCAACGCCGTCTACAACAAGTTCAAGGCCATCGACCTTGAGGAACAGACGGAGTACGCCAAGAAGATGCCGAAGGACAAGATTCGGAACTTGATCCGCGCGTCCCTCGACCAGATCAAGTACGACGGGAACGACGTGAGCAAAGAGAACAAGCAGCGAATCCTGTCATCGTTCGGCAACCTGAAGCGGGCGGGGAGCAAGAGCATTCGTTACAAGGTCGAGGCCACGAACGTGCGGCCGATGAAGGCGTCGGGCCGGGGCGTGGAGAACGTCAGCACGTCGATGTTGCGGAGGGGCATTGCGACCGTCTTCTATGACGACCAGTCGAAGACGTTCGACCCCGTGCTCGCACAGGTGATCGGGGAGATCGAAGACCAGTTTTCCGACCTGCCGAAGTCAGCCGGGTACAGAGTGCCGAACTCGTTCCTGTTCAAGACGTGCCTCTCCGTGGCCGTCACCGTGGGCGACCCGGAACGCAGGTTCCTTTACAAGCTGGTTCAGGCCGAGAACGCCGCCAAGATCGACGGTTGGCTGAAGAACACGGACAGCGGGTTCTACGAGATCGAGTACTCGTACTCCCGTGGGGACTATTCGCGGCGCGGCATGTTCAACCCCGACTTCTTCATCAGCATGGGCACCGACGTACTCGTCGTCGAAATCAAGGAAGACGACGAGGCCAAGAACCCGTCACCCGAGAACGCGGGGAAGCGGCGGGCAGCCGAGACCCACTTCGAGTTGTTGAACCAGTTGCAGGGTGAGATGAAATACCACTTCTGCTTTCTCACCCCGAGCGACTACGACCTTTTCTTTGCGGAGCTACGGGAAGGACGCGCCATGACCTTCCGCAGCGGCTTGGACGTGGAGTTGATGAAGTGACCCCGCCATGCCCACCCAAGCCCTGATCCACGTTATCGAGCAATTTGGCTACGCCGTCCGCACCAGCGCGATGACGGGCACCGACCGTTTACAAAACTAAACGGCGGTGTATAGCTTTCTAAATGGAGTGCGACTTCAGCAAGCTGGTGCGGGACCGGATAACCGACGTGGGCATGTCGCAGGCCGATCTGGCCAAGGCTCTCACGGGCACGGTCACGAAGGCCGCACTGTACTCGTTCCTGAAGGGCGAGTCCGGCCTGAACTCGAAGCGGCTGGCCAAGGTGTTCGAGGTGCTGGCCATCGAGGTGCGTCCGAAGCCTCGCCCCGAGACGCCCGACCGCCACCTCGACACCACGGACCTGTTGAAGCGGGCGAGGGACTACCTCCTGACCGCGAACGACGAGCAGCGGAAGGTTTACCTGATGTGGCGTGCCGGGCAGTGCATCGCCGAGGCACGCCACCAGTGCGGCGGGGACTGGCCCGAGGTCTGGGACGCCCACGCCCCGCAGTTCGTGGACGCCCGGCTGATGCAGTACGCCGAGGGGGCGCTCCTGATGGCCGACAAGTGCAAGGGCGAGTACGAGATTCGCAAGTTCCACAAGCTCGGCGATGCGCTGACGAACTACGAGATCACGAAGGAAAAGGTCAACGGCAAGTACATCCGCCGCGTGCGTAGGTAAGATCAACGACGACGAGGGGGCATCGACCTTGAAGGGGTAACGATGGTTATTCCCCTTGTCCACCACGTGGATCGACGGGCTTCGTCTCGACCTGTTCTAGCCGCAACTGGCAGCAGTAGTGTTCAGGCTTCATGGCCATCATCGCCTTGCCGAACGCTTCGGAGTGATTCGCCGCTTCGATCTCGCAGACGAACTGCCACACGTCCTCGATCTTCAGGTAAAGCTGGTAACGATTTGGCACGCACGAAGGGTAGCAGCGGCCCGGCCACGTAGCACGGGGCGCGATGCGTTCGGATTCGAGGCCGTGGGCGACGACCTTAGAGGGTAACCCGTCCTCACCCGCCTCAAATCAACTTGACCTCAAATCAGATTGAGGTTATCGTGAGCCGCACATGGCCCGTGCCGAGACCATCTTCCGTGCCGCCGTGCTCGACGTGATGCGGGAGCGTGGCATCACGTCGCACGGGCTGCACGTGATGCTCGTGAACGAAGGCTTCAAAGTGAGCCTGCCCACGATTTACAACTTTTGCGACGAGGCCGTGGCCATCCGCAGCGACACGCTAGACGCCATTTTTAAGGTGTTGGGCATCGGTGTCATGATGCCGAACCACCGGCACGTGCCGCCCGCCCAGTACGACTACCCCGCAGAGGCCCCTAGGACTCACGCTAGGCCCTCGGAGGCCCCAGACAGGCCCACGAGGCCCACCGACGCCCCAGAAGCGTCTAAGACGCCCGCACGGGCTTCAGCCAAGCCCCCCCGCAGCCGGAAGGAGGCCCGCAAGTGACCGCCAACAACTCCCCTGCCGTTCGACTTGCCGCGACCTCGACCGCTGCCCAGATGACCGGCAGCGGGCCGGGCATGCCCGTGGTTCTCTACCTCCGCAAGAGCAACAAGACCAAGAACAAGACCCGCGACGAGACCGTCAGCATTCAGGACCAACGCCACGACCTCTACGAGCTTTGCCAGAACCGTGGGTGGAAGCCCATCCGCGAGTACGTGGACGACGGCCGGAGCGCCTCGAAGAACGACAAGAAGCGCGTGGAGTTCGCGCGGATGCTCGCCGATTGCGAGCATGCCGACTATCGCGCCGTGGTGGTCTGGGACTTGTCGCGTCTTACCCGCAAGGACAGCGTGGACGCGGGCAAGGCCGCTGCCGTGTTCAAGGACAACCACATCCTCGTGGTGAGCCGCCACGAGGGCGAAATCGACCTGAACACAGAGACCGGCCGTTTAATTTGGAACATCCACTGCGAGAGCAACAACGCCTTTGCCATGAAGGTGAGCGGCGGCACGATCCGAGGCCGTGACGGCAGCCTGCGCCGGGGCAACTGGCCGCACGGGTTTGTGCCCTACGGCTACCGCCGCCAATACTGGGAAGGGGCGATGTTGGTGAAGGACATGCACCGGCGTGACCCCGCCGGGAAGGCCCGCCACTGGGTCACGAAGATCGTTCCCGACCCCGACGAGGCCAAGTTCGCTGAGAAGGTCATCCGCGACTTCGCCACCCGCGACATTTCCATCCGGGGCTTGGCCATCGAAATGCAACGGCTGGGTGCCCCGACGTTCGCCGGGAAGCCGTGGAGTGCTGGCCAAATCAAAGACATCATCCGTTGCCCCGCCTACTACGGTTCCACGGCCATCGGCTACTCAGCCGGGTGGAAGCGGAGCGTGGCGACCCAGAAGATGAAGAAGGGCAGCAAGGGCAAGGGCTACGAGGCCCACGCCCACAGCCAGCCGCAAGCGCACGAAGGCGGGTGCCCCGCCATCATCGACCGGGAGACGTGGCAGCAGGCCTACGACCGGTTGGAGAAACAGGGGAAGAGCCACCACGCCCATGCCGGGAAGTCATCACCGTTGAGTGGGATCATCTACTGCGGCCACTGCGGCAAGTCGATGGTCAAGAACACGAAGAAGGGCATCACCCGGTTCGTGTGCGCAACCGCGAGCAAGAACTCCGCGAACCCAACGTGCAAGCAGTGGACGATTCAGGAGGCCGACCTACTGCCGATCCTCACCACCCGGCTCGTGGAGGCCGTGGACTTCAAGTTGCTGGAAAGCCTCGCCGCGAAGCCGGACGAAGCGAACCACAAGCAGCAGCTTGCGGACTTGGAGCGGCAGGAAGCCGATCTCACCAAGCAAGTCAGCAAGGCCGCGCGGAACTTGGCATTGTGCGAGCCGGGGAACTACGACGAGGTGCAGGCCGTGTTGACCGAGTTGAAGGGCGACCTCGACCGGGTGAAGAACACCGCCCACATGATCCGCACTGCCGCCGACAAGACCGAGCTAAAGCGGGCGGCAGACTGGTGGCGCAGCCAGCGGGGCAAACTGGTATACCTGAAACTGCCGCAGACCAAGGCCGACGAGGCGTTCAAGGCGTGGGGAGTCGTGAACCCGCACTTGGCAGCAGATGGGAGGCTTGTGGACGCCAAGGCCGTCATCCCGGCCACGGGCGACATGTTCCGGGGCTTGCTGAAGCAGTTGAACGCCCGGTTGACGCTCCACTTCACGCCGAAGGCTCAGGGGCCGGGGGCAAAGAAGCAGTATTACGCCGTGGAGTGGGGCCGTTTGGAGGCGACCTTGGACGGTCACTCTTTCGATGGTACTGGACCGGCAAGCGCCCGGGCACCGACAGCCGCACGATGCTCGCCCAGGTGCACCGCGCCCGCGACACCCAGCGGCTCCGCTTCGACAACGACACGACCAACGCCCGTATGGACTCCCGCCAGCTCAAGGCCCACGCCGAGCTGTCCGACCCCTGCCTGCTGCTGATGAAGCAGGCCATGGACGAGCTTGGCCTTAGCGCCCGCGCCTACGACAAGGTCCGCCGCGTCGCCCGCACGATCGCCGACCTCGAAGGCGCCGACAAGATCAACGAGAACCACCTCGCCGAAGCCGTCCAATACCGCCTGCTCGACCGGAAGTTCTAACCCCACCACAGGAGCACGCATGGCCGACGCCAAGACGCTCACCGCCCCCCCGCTCCCCCCACTGACCTGGGACACCTACTTCTGGCGCGGCGACGACACCTTCCCCGCCTGGGCCGGCTTCCAGGAACGCCTCGGCCCCTACAGTTCCTCCAGCAGCGACCGCCCCTCGACCGGCCGCGTCAAGCTCTCCATCACCCCCGCCAACGGCGACGACAACAACCCCTCGCCCCCCACCCCCGCGCAGGTCGCCGCCTACACGTTCCTCAAAGCCAACGACCGCGCCGTCGCCGCCGCCGCGCTGGACGCGATCTTCGAAAAGTACCCGGAGTGGCGCGACCAGTACGGCTACGACGGCGAAGACTTCGACGAGGGCGAGGAAAACCCCATGCCCGAGCTGACGTCTCCCGACGACCTCAGGAAACTGATCGGCCTCGGTATCGTCCACATCCTCTCGATCGCAAAGGACGGCCACGCCTACTTCGGCCTCGAGCTCGGCTGCACGTGGGATGAGGAGCACGGCGCCGGCCTCCTGATGCACAAGACCCGCGTGATCAACGCCGGCGACGCCGCCGACTCGTTCAACACCTGGCCCGCCGACGACGACGGCGGCAAGCCCATCACCCCGTAGCCCTCGCTCACACATCCCGTGTCGATCCGCGCCGCCGCCCGCGGTATGCCTACTTCAGTGGCGCATGTCCCCCCACTCGTCAAAGCGTAGTAGATTCATGAGCGTCTTCGATGCGTTGGTCGAGTTCCTGATCGAGGCGACGAGAGCGTCTGTCCGCTTCCTGCGCGATCTCCCCAACCTCCCCGCCCGCCGCCGCGAAGCCCGCCGCCTCGCCCAGCAAGCCGAGGCCACCGCCCGCGCCCAGCGCGACGTCGCCGAACGAGCCGAAGCCGCCCGCCGCGCCATGGTCGGCCGCCAGGCCACCGTCGTGCGCCCGCTCAAACGGTCCGGCCAAATCGAAATCGACGGCCAAACCCATGACGCGATGTCCGAGCACGGCTTCGTCGACACCGGTGTCCAAGTCACCATCACCCGCTGGACCGGCCGCCATTTCGAAGTCCGCCCCGACCCTCTATCCCCCACCCCCTGACCAAGCGCAATCGAGGCGCAACCGCGCATGCGACGGGCGAACCAAGCCATCGATCCCCTCTTCTCCGCGCATTCCGCGTCTCCGCGGTGAGTCCCCTTCCGCGTGAGACCGTCGCAAGCCCTCACAATCTTCGTGACTCCCCACCCCCACCCGCTACACTACCCGCCATGCCTCGCCTCACCCCGCTGCTCCTCCTCCTCGCCACGTTCGCCCTCGGCTGCGTCAACGCCCCCAACCCGCCCAACCCCTCCTTCCCCGTCACCTTCGACCAGGCCGACACCGCCCTGAGCGAGATGGCCGCCGCCCCCCGCCCGCTCCAGCGCCCGCTGGTCGTGATCGGCGGCTTCTGGGATTTCAACGTCACGTCCCCGATCTACCGCCACCACTTCCGCCGCCTGACCAGCGACGACCGGATCGTCTGCGTCTCCGTCGGCTTCTGCGGGTCGTTCGACGAGTGCCGCCGCAAGGTGATCGACGCCGTCGACGCCGCCTTTCCGTCCGACGACCCCGATTGGACGACGGAGGTCGACGTCGTCGGCGCGTCGCTGGGCGGGCTGGTCGGCCGCGTCGCCGCCGCCCCCTCCCCCGACCCCGCCCGCCCGCGCCGCTTGAAGGTCGCCCGCCTGTTCACAGTCGCGAGCCCCCACGCCGGCGCCGTGATGGCGTCGATGTTCGGCTTCACGAGCTACCACCGCGACATGACGCCCGGCTCGCCGTTCCTGACCTCCCTGGCCGACGCCGACCGCTCCGCCGGGTACGAGCTCTACCCCTACGTCCGCCTCGGCGACGGCATCGTCGGCGACGCGAACGCCGCGCCGCCCGACCAGACCCCGCTGTGGCTCGCCAACCCCCCGCTCCACCTCGCCCACGCGGGCGCGATCATGGACGCGCGCATCCTCGCGGACATCGCCCGCCGCCTCCGCGGCGAAACGCCCTTCAGCACGTTGCCCCCGGCCCCCCTTCCCGCCGACGCGTCGCACTGAGAATGCATCCCGGCGACGTTCGCCGACGCCTCCGTCGAGGCGGGAGACCTCGGTCAGCTCCGCCGTCGTGCCCGCCGGGTCTTGCTCGATCCGGCTGAGCATCTGCATCGCGCGGACGGAAAACGATCCCGCGGACGTTTTTCATTCCCCGGCCCATCCGCTGGAGGGTATCCTCAACCGGCGCAAAGGAGTTCCGCCATGTCCCGACTGCCCCCCCTGCTCACGCTCCTGCTGCTCCCCGCTCTCGCCTTCCCCGCCAGGGCCCAGGACCCCCCGGCCCTGATGACCCGCAACTACGACGTTGCCGACTTCATCCGCCCCGCCCGCCCCGACGACCAGCCCGACCCGACCCCCAAGCGCCTATCCGCCGACATGCCGATCGGTGCCCGCTCGATCAGCCGCTCCGAGGCCCGCGACGGGCTCGTCGCGATGGTGCGCGAGACGATCGACCCCAAGTCGTGGGCCCCGTCCGGCCCCGCCACGCTCGAGATCCGCGACGACACCCTCGTCATCACGCAAACGGCCCAGAACCACCGGAACCTTGCCACCTTGTTCGCGCAGCTCCGCGAAAGCGAAACCCCGCCGGCGCGCCTGCACGCCAAGTTCCAGGCCGCCCGCCTCCCGGCCGCCACGCGGTTCGACAACGCCGAACTCGCGTCGGCTGTTGACTCCGTCGCCAAGGCGACCGGCGTCCCCATCCGCGTCGACTGGCCGTCGCTGGCGCGGGTGCAAATCACCTCCGACGCCGCCGTCTCCACCGACGTCTCGAAGCAATCCGCCCCCCGGGCCCTCCGCGCGCTAATCCGCGCCGCCGCCCCGCCGACCGCGCCGGACTTCTCGATCGAGACCCGCGCGACGCCCGACGCCGTCCGCGTGCTCGCCGCGCCCGCGCCGCGCGCCGATCAGACGTCCAGCCGCGTCTACGACGTCCGCCACCTTCCAGCGCGGGCCGCCGGCCTCGACCCGCAAAAGGACCACCCCCGTCAGGAGGTGCTCGACGCGCTGGTCGCAACGGTCAAACGCAACACGAACGTCACCGCCGTCCGCGAGACCAACGGCCACCTGATCGTCACCGCCCCCGACCCCGCCCACGAACTCGTCACTCAGTTCCTCGACCAGTACGACGGCCCGCCACCCGAACCTCAGAAGAAGCAGTAGCCGCCCGACGGCAACGGCCATCGGACGTGCCGGCTCGGCGCCCTCCGCGTCCCCGCGCGCCGGGGCCGTTCTTTTCAAACCTTCCCCCCGGCCGCGCCGGCCGCTACCCTGCCCGGTGATGTCAGCCGACGCCCTCCAGACCGCCGTGAACCTCCCGCGCCTGAACGACGGCGCGATGCTCCTGGCCCTGACCGGCTGGATGGACGGCGGCGACGTCTCCACCGGCACGGTCAAGAACCTGCTGTCACACCTCCAGGCCACGCGCGTCGCCGCGATCGACCCCGAGCCGTTCTACATCTACAACTTCCCCGGGTCGATGGAGGTCGCGGCCCTGTTCCGCCCGGAGGTCAAGTACGAGGACGGGCTGATCGTCGACTTTGACATGCCCGACAACAGCTTCTACTGCGACAGCGGTCACAACATCATCCTGTTCCACGGCAAGGAGCCCAACCTCCGCTGGCGCGACTTCGCCGACTGCGTGTTCGACCTCGCCCACCGCACCGGCGTCAAGCGGATCTACTTCGTCGGGTCGTTCGGCGGGTCGGTCCCCCACACCCGCGAGCCCCGCCTGTTCGCGTCCGTCTCCCGCCCGGAGCTCAAGGCCCCACTGCGGAACTTCGGCGTGCAGTTCTCCGACTACGAGGGCCCGGCCAGCTTCGCCACTTACCTTCTCCACCGCGCCCCTGACCACGAGGTGGACATGGTCAGCATCGCGGCCGAGATCCCCGCCTACCTTCAGGGCACCAACCCGCTAAGCATCGAGGCGGTCACACGCCGGCTGAACAACATCCTCGCGCTGCACGTCGACCTCGCCCCCATGCGCCAGGCCAGCGACGAGTGGGAGGCGCAGATCACCGCCATGGTCGAGGACGACAAGAAGCTCGCCTCGCAGATCCGCAAGCTCGAGGAGGAGTACGACCGCGATTTGCTCGAACAGTCGGACGTCGAATAGACCCCCGCACACCGCACCCCGAAAGCGTGCCACCGTCACGCCGCACGGCAGCGGCCTGCGGTTTCGCGGCCCCCGCTGAGTAGCTCGCCGCGACCGGCTACCCCCTCCGCAGCGTCACCTGTAACACCTCCGCCGGCGCGTTGACCCGCAACGGAAACCAGTTCCCCACCCCGTTGCTGATGCACAGTTTCGTCCGCTCGCGCTCGTAGACCCCCTTCCAGTACTTGAACCGCAGCGCCCCCGCGCCGAAGTTCTCGGTCAGATTGATCTGCCCCCCGTGCGTGTGCCCGGCGAGCACCAGCGGCGCGCCGACCGCCGCCGCCGCGTCAAACGCGTGCGGGTGGTGGGCGAGCAGGATCGGGAACGCGCCGGGCTCGCGCATCGACCAAACGTGCCGCACCGCCTCGGCCGTCCGCGCCTCGCTTGGGTCGCGGTACCGACGGTCGGCGTACCGCCCGCCCCGGCCAAGTTCCCGCCCGTACTTCATCTCCCCCCACGCGATCCCCATTAACTGCACCGGGGTCGCCCGCCCTGGCGCGCGCACCGTCCGCGCGCCGTCCAACAGCAGCGGCAACCCCGCGTCCAGCATCGCCGCCTCGAACCGGTCCGCCCCCCGCATGCCGTCGTGATTCCCCTCGATCATCGCCAGTGCCCCGCCGCGCGGGTCCAATCGCTTCACAAAGTCCACGCCCGGGGCCGGCGTCTCGCACGTCGCGTCGAGCAGGTCCCCGGTGAAGACGACCACGTCCGCCCCCAAGGCGTTCGTCGCCTCGGCCACCCGCTCGGCCACCCCCGCCGGCAGGAACCGCCCGATGTGCAGATCGGTCACGTGCGCGATCGACAGGCCGTCCAGATCCGCCGGTAACCCCGCCACCGGCAGATCGATCTTCCGCACCCGGAACTGCCCCAACCCCGCGTTGCCTCGCAGCGCGAAGCCGCAGGTCACCAGCGGCGGCACCGCCGCCACCCCGACTGCCCGCAACACCTCCCGTCTCGACACCGTAACCGGCACCCCATCGCCTACGGTCGCCGCTGGCGGCTTGGCAGGTCCACGTCCCCTCACCCGCATCACGACCCACGCCCCGCCGATTAGCAACAGCATCCCAGACCCGACCCCCAGATGCCACATGTACGCCGCCACCGCCCACCCAAGCCACACGTCCGGCGACCGCTCGGTGAACACCCCCCTCAGGTACAATCCCCAGTACCCCAACTGCAACACCGCCCACCCCGCTACCAGAATGCGCCAAAACGAACTGTAACGCAGGCCCCTCACCGCCCGGTCCGCTACGCGCCACCAAACCACGTCGGTGGCCAGCCAAACGCACAGCATCAGAATCAGCTTGATCAACGCCAACATAACCCTACTCGCCCATATCGATCGGCCGCCGAACCGACTCTTCTCGAAATGCGTAATACGCGGTGCGGCCAAATGTTACCGCAATCCTTGCTTCAATTGCCTCGTCCGAATAAGGTGCCCGGCGGAGGCGTGATTTTGCACTTGCTAAACCTCCCGAACACCCATACATTTACCTAACCCACCGGCAGAAAAGATTCTTTGAGGCTCCTGCCGATAGGTACTTACCGTCCGGTTACCGGACCTGATGCGTCCGCTCGCATCCCCGAGGGCAGGAGGAGCATAGCATGGCGAAGATTCTATTGGCGTCACCGGCCGCCGCACCGGTCTCAGCATTAATTCCGCGGCAGGAACAGTCGGACATGCCCAAGGTTCAGAAGGAAACTACGACGCCCGTGGACGGCGACGGCGCGGCGGGGAACGGCGCAGGCGGAAGCGGGTCCAATGGCAATGGTTCCGGCGGCCGCGGGGGGTCGTCCGGATCGACCACGCCGCCGGGGGGTGAAGAGCGGGCGACGCTCCACGAGATCGCGCAGACGCGCTACCTCAACTACGCCCTGTCGGTCATCACCAGCCGCGCCCTGCCCGACGTGCGCGACGGTTTGAAGCCGGTGCAGCGCCGCATCATCTACACGATGTGGATCAACGGCCCGCGGCCCGACGCCAAGCACCGCAAGTGCGCCAACGTTGTCGGCGCGGTCATGGGCGACTACCACCCGCACGGCGACTCCTCGATCTACGAGGCCCTGGTCCGCATGGCCCAGCCGTTCGCGATGCGCGCGACGCTGGTCGACGGGTCGGGCAACTTCGGCTCGATGGACGGTGACCCCGCGGCCGCCATGCGGTACACCGAGTGCCGCCTGACCCCGATCGCCGCCGAGACGATCAGCGAGATCGGCCACGGCACCGTCCCGTTCCGCCCGAACTACGACGGCACGAAGAGCGAGCCGGTCGTCCTGCCGTCAAAGGTCCCCAACCTGCTGCTCAACGGCACGACCGGGATCGCGGTCGGCATGGCGACCAACATCCCGTCCCACAACCTGGGCGAGATCTGCAACGCGCTGTTGAAGCTGATCGAGGACCCGGAGATCAAGGAGTACCAGCTCGTCGCCAACGACGCGGTACGCGGGCCGGACTTCCCGACCGGCGGGCAGGTGCTGAACACGCGCGACGAGCTCCGCGAGATCTACAAGACCGGCCAGGGCGCGATCCGGATGCGCGCCACCTGGGAGAAGGGCCCGGCCACCCGCGCGGTGCAGACGATCTACATCACCAGCGTGCCGTACGGCGTGAACAAGGCCGAGCTCGTCGAGGCGATCGCGCAGATCGTGATGAGCCGGAAGATGCCGCTGCTGCTGGACGTCAAGGACATCAGCACGGACGACGTGCGGGTCGAACTGCAGCTCAAGAAGGACGCCGAAATCGACAAGGTGATGGCGTTCCTGTTCAAGCACACGCTGCTGCAGACGAACTTCAACGTCAACCTGACCTGCCTCGTCCCAACCGACAACCCCGAGGTCGGTCGCCCCGAGCGGCTGGGGCTTAAGCAGATTCTGTGGCACTTCCTGCACTTCCGCCTGGAGGTGGTGACCAAGCGGCTGGCGCACGAACTGGCGCAGCTGGCCAAGCGCATCCACACGCTCGAAGGGTTCGCGTTCGCGTTCGACATCCTCGACGACCTGATCAAGATCATTCGCGCCAGCGAGGGCAAGGCCGACGCGGCGGACAAGATCCTGAAGAAGTACGGCGTCGCGCCGCACGGCCCGCGGAAGCCCAAGGACGACGGCCTCGACCCGGAGCAGGTCGACGACATCCTGGAGCTGAAGCTGTACCGCCTCGCCCGGCTCGAGATCAATCTGATCCGCGAGGAACTGGCCGAGCGGAACAAGCGGTCGAAGGAGATCCGGCGGCTGCTCGACGAGGAAGAGGCGACCGGCCGTTGGGGCATCGTCCGGAGCGAGATCGAGGAGTTGGCGCGGACGTACGGCAAGGATCCGAAGAACAAGCGGCGGACGCTGATCGAGGCGGCGGAGAACGAGGTCGAGTACACGGCCGAGGACTTCATCGTCGCCGAGGACAACCACGTGCTGGTCACGGCCGACGGGTGGGTCAAGCGGCAGAAGGAGATCAACCCGGAGACGACGCGCCTCCGCGAGGGCGACCGCATCCTGGCCCTGGTTGCCGGCAGCACCCGCGCGACGATCGCGTTCTTCAGCAACTACGGGACGGCGTACACGGCGCGGATCATCGACATCCCCGCGACCACCGGGTACGGCGAGCCGATCCAGAAGCTGTTCAAGCTGAAGGACGGCGAGCGGATTGTGGCGGCGGTGTCGCTCGACGAGCGCATCCTGCCGTTGAAGGCGACGGCCGTCAACGAGAAGAACCCCGATGCGGCCCCGAAGCTACACGGGTTGGCCGTCACCAGCGACGGGTACGCATTGCGGTTCGGCCTCGACGCGTTCCGCGAGGTGTCGACGCGCTCGGGCCGGCGGTTCGCCCGGCCGGTCGAGGGCGCGGAAGTCACCATGGCCGGCGTCATCAGCGGCAGCGAGACCGTGATCGCCGCCAGCCAGGTCCGCCGCGTGATGGTCTGCCGGGCCGACGAGATCAACTTCCTGTCCGGCGCCGGCAAGGGCGTGCTGCTGATCAAGCTGGAGAAGGGCGACAAGCTCTTGGCGGCTATTACCGCCACCGACGACCGCGACACGCTGACGGTCAAGACCAGCATGGGCGGCGAGCAGCGGCTGAACACCGGCCGGTACAAGGTGACCGGCCGCGGCGGCCGCGGGCACGAGTTCGTCAGCCGGGGGCAGATTGTCGAAGTCATTCAGCAGCCAGTGGCGGCGCCCGCGCCGCTCGAGGGGAAGTAAATCATGAGCGCAACCGCCACCTACAACGCCAGCAGCATCACCGTCCTCGAGGGCCTCGACCCCGTGCGCAAGCGGCCGGGCATGTACATCGGCGGCACCGGCGCCGACGGCCTGCACCACCTCGTTTGGGAGATCTTCGACAACTCGGTCGACGAGGCGATGAACGGCCACGCCGACGAGATCGAGGTCACGCTGCACAAGGACGGCGCGAGCGTGACCGTGAAGGACAACGGCCGCGGTATCCCCGTCGACAACCACCCGACGCACAAAAAGCCCGCGCTGGAGATCATCCTCTGCACGCTGCACGCGGGCGGGAAGTTCGACAACGGCCAGGCTGGCAATTACAAGACGTCGGGCGGGCTGCACGGCGTCGGCGCGTCGGTCGTGAACGCACTGTCGAAGAAGCTGGTCGCGACCGTCCGCCGGGACGGGGCCGAGTGGCAGATGGAGTTCAGCGCCGGCAAGGCCACTGGGAAGATCAAGAAGGTCGGCCCGGCGCGCGGCAGCGGCACGCAGATCTACTTCCACCCCGACCCGCAGATCTTCCCGCGGACCGAGTTCAACCCGGACACGATCCGCGAGCGGCTCGAGGTCGCCAGCTACATCCACAAGGGGCTGAAGGTCACCTGGGTCGACGAGGTCAACGGGAAGAAGGAGACGTTCCACCACGAGGACGGCATCCTCGCGTTCCTCCGGAAGATCCTGGCCGACAAGGGGGCCAAGGCGATCCACGAGCAGCCGTTCGTGCTCGAAAAGCAGAACGGCGTGCGCCTCGAGATGTGCTTCGCGTGGACCGAGAGCACCGAGGAGACGGTCAAGAGCTACGTCAACGGCATCCCGACCCGCAACGGCGGCACGCACGAGAACGGGCTGCGCGGCGGCGTGATGAAGGCGATCCGCAACTACATCGAGACGCACGACCTGACCCCGCGCGGCGTCACGCTGGCGTCGGAGGACATCCGCGAGGGCGTGTTCGGCGTGCTCAGCGTGTTCGTCGAGGACCCGCAGTTCCAGGGGCAGACCAAGGAGCGGCTGAACAACCCCGAGGTGCAGGGGATGGTCGACGGGGCGGTCCGGCCGGTGCTCGAGCAGTGGCTGAACAACAACCGCACGGTCGCCGAGACGATCGTCAACCGGATCATCATCGCCGCCCGGGCCCGCGAGGCGAGCCGCGCCGCCAGCGCGGCGGTCAGCCGCAAGACCGCGACCAGCGGCCGGCTGAACCTGCCCGGTAAGCTGGCCGACTGCTCGAGCAACAACCGGGCGGAGACCGAGCTGTTCATCGTCGAAGGCGACAGCGCCGGCGGCAGCGCCAAGCAGGGCCGCGACCGCAACCGCCAGGCGATCCTGCCGCTGCGCGGGAAGGTGTTGAACACCGAGGGGTGCTCGCTGGGCAAGGTGCTGGAGAACCGCGAGATCGCCGACCTGGTGACCGCGCTCGGCTGCGGCGCCGGCCCGGAGTGCGACCCGGCCAAGCTGCGGTACCACCGGCTGGTGCTGCTCGCCGACGCCGACAGCGACGGCCACCACATCACGACGCTGCTGCTGACGTTCATCTTCCGGCACATGCGGCAGTTGATCGAGGCCGGCCGGGTGTACATCGCGATGCCGCCGCTCTACCGCGTCGACATCGGCAAGGAGACCTATTGGGCCGCCGACGACGCCGACAAGGTGCGGATTCTCAAGCAGCACGCGAAGGGGAACGCGAAGTCTGAGATCACCCGCTTCAAGGGGCTGGGCGAGATGATGCCGAAGGTGCTGTGGGAGACCACGCTGAACCCGAAGACCCGGCGTCTGCTCCGCGTCGAGATCGCCGACGCGCTCGCGACCGACCGCGTGATCAACGAGCTGATGGGCAAGGACGCGTCGGCCCGGTTCCGGTTCATCATGGAGCGGGCGGAGGAGGCGGACGAGCTGGACGTGTGACCACTGCCGCGGAAAATGGGTCGCCGTGCCGGACCGGCCGATCCGCGTTGCTCCCGGGCCCGAACCGCGGCCGGGCGGCACAAGGCGAGGAATCGAGGAGCGGCAGTGGCAGACGACGCCGGTGAACAGTCCGAGCACGACCGCCTCTACGAGGAGGCCATCGCCCTCCTGGACGGCCAGATGCCGCTGCACGGCGTGACCCTGCCCCCGCCGGACGACGCCGTCCGCCACGCCGTGGGGCGCGCGATCGACCTGCTCAATCAGGTCACGCGGATCAACCCCGCGAACTGGGCGGCCCTTTGGGTCACCGGAATGGCGCACCGGCGGCTCGGGGAGTCTTCCGCCGCGCTCGATTGTTTCGCACGCGCGCACGAGTTGAACCCGGATCAGCCGGACGTGGCGCGGGAGGCCGGACTCGCCGCGTTGGAAGAACGGCGGCCCGACCTGGCGATCCGCTTCGCGTCCCGCGCGGTCCGGGCGAACCCGGCCGACGCCGGCCTGGTCGCGAACCTCGCGCTCGCGCACCTGTTCAACCAGTCGCCGCAGGCCGCGCTCGACGTCGCGACCCGCGCGTTGGCGGCCGACCCGTCCGACACCATCACGCGCCGGATCGTCGACCTCGCGACCGACGTGCTGGCCGGCCGCCGGCCGTGCCCACGCCACGTGTCGGAGGTCTAGTAGCGGGCGAAAGCGTCCTTGCGCCCGACGACCCTGTTCAGGTCAATTGTGACCCCCGTCACCTCGGCGTAGCGTCTGCGATCGGGAGCACAAACAACCGAGCGGGAGCCAACGCCATGACGACCACGCCGATCGAATCGCCGCACGCCGCCGAACTCACCGCCGCCGCGACCGAGCTGTTCGAGGGCCTCTGCCGCGTCCTGATGGACGACCGCGGCGTGCACCTCGAGACGGCGATCACCGCCGCCGGCCACCTCGCCGGCGCGGCGCTGCTCGACTGCGCCGGCGTCGATTTGTCCGGGTTCGAGCCCGGCACGTACGTGCTCGTGCCCGAGGTCGACGAGACCGGGCCGCTCCTGGTCGAGACGCTGTACGACCTTTGCGACCGCGGCGGCGCCGACCCCGAGGCCCCGATGCCGGCCGACGTGCCCGAGGGGAACCGCCCGCTCCGCGACTACGCCGACCTGATGCGCACGTGTGCCCCGATGTTCGAGAAGGTGATCGAGCGGTGGCGCGTCCCGACCGACCTGCGGCCGTTCGTCGCCGCCCGGGCCGCCGCCCGGTTGATCCTGGCCGGCCGCCAGAACCTGGACCCGGCCGTCGGCAAGACGCTGGCGACGCACGCGATCGTCCGCGCCGCCAAGACCGTCCCCGCCCGGCCGGCGGCAGGCGCGCGGGCCGAGGCGCGCGTGTGACGGTCAACGCTCGCGCGCCTCGGTCGACGTTCCTAAGCGCGCAAGATCCGCAGAATTCAAACGGCCCGTAGGATCGTGGGTGGTCCTGCGGGCCATTTTCTGTTCGCGCGTCGGCAGGTTCGAGCACGGTCACTGCGCGTCGGCGCGGCCGGGAAGCTGATCCGGCGGCGCGGGCTCGCCCGGTCGGGCGTCGGGCGACGAGGTCTGCTCGGGAGGCGGGGCGGCGGGGGCGGCGGGACTGATCGTTGCGTTCGCCGCCGGGCTCCGACCGGCCAACCGCTTCGCCGTCGCCGACTCGCTGCCGATCTTGCCCGCCCCCTTGCGGCTGGGGCCCTTCTTCCCGCGACTCCCGCCCTGCGCTTGCGGCCTGGCCATGGTGTGCTCCTCGCGTCGACCTTCGCCTGACGTTCAAGGTAGCACCCCGCATGCCCCGGGCGGAGCGCCGTTTCCGCGCGGCCGGGCGGCGCGATCGTAGGGGCGCAAAAAGTGAATCAGCCTCCCCGACCCCAGGGAGGCTGATGCGTTCGCGAACGTAGATGTCTTGTCGGCGTCGGTCCGGGTCGGCCGTTACTTTTCGCTCTCGTCCAGAGTCGACACGGGCACGCGCCCGGCGAACCCGGAATTCAGCTCGTGGAAGTAGCCGATCCGCTCCTCGCCGAGCTTCCAGCAGAGGTAGATGTCGCGGCCCTGGTGGCGGCCGATGAAGTCGACCAGCCCGGCCTGAAAGTCCTTGAGCTCGCAGCCGATCTCGGTGAGCTCGTCGAGGTAGGCGTGCAGCTTGTCGATCGCGACGTCGAGGTCCTGCTGGACGCGGGTGTGCTCCTTGGCGTTGGCCGCCTCGAGCCGCGTCTGGAGGCGGGTCGCCTCCTCGCGGGTGGCGACGATGTCGGTGACGACCCGCCGCACGAGCGGCAGGGCGCGGTTGGCCTGCTCCAGCGAGAACCGCCGGCGCGGGCGTGACGAAAAAACCGGTTGGGGCGTGAGGAACTGCGGACCGGCCATGTGAGATGCCGCCTTTCTAGACGACTCCGGGGCCTGGTTCGTCGCACAACAGACAAGGCGCCCGGTGCCACTCCTGACATGCGATTATGACACCGTCGGGGTGGGTGTCAATTACGCACACGCCCCGTGTAAACGCAAACGTGGTGCCGCGTAACCTGTCGCGCGAAGATGGGCCGATAAAGCGGGCCGCGGGCCCGGCCGTCGCGTGATTCCTGAGATCCCCCGCCCGCCACCGTGTCACGCGCGGGCTGACGCGACGCCGTCAAAACCGGCACGCGCGAACCGAACCCGTTTCGGTGCGCAGTCGTCGCGCAGTGAGCGCGGTCGGGGAAATCGACGCGCGCGGCGATCGGAATCCTTAGCGTCCACCTGCGACGGCGTCCCGCGCGGATGCGGTGCTTCGCCGCCACCGATCGGGGGGCGCGTGGCGAAGCGACCGGGGGTGCCCCGCGTGCGCCTACGCCTCCAACCCCTTCAACCGCCCGGTCGCGTCGCCGATCGCGTCGACGTTCACCTGCATCCGGTCGAGCATCGACATCCACAGGTTGTTCAGCGGCGTGTCCTTGGCGTACTTCAGGTGCCGCCCCTGCTTCAGCGTCCCGCACCCGCCGCCCGCGAGCAAGATCGGCAGGTCGTCGTGGTTGTGGGCGTTGCCGTCGCTGTTCCCGCTGCCGTAGGCGACCATGCAGTGGTCGAGCAGCGTGCCGTCCCCCTCCTTCACGTCCTTGAGCTTCTGCAACACGTAGGCAAGCTGGGTGGTGTGGAAGCGGTTGATGTCGCGGATCCGCTCCTTCTTCTTTGAGTCGTTCCCGTGGTGGGACAAATCGTGGTGCCCGTCCCGCACGTTGACGAACGGGTACGGCCGGTTGCTCCCCTCGTTCGCGATCACGAACGTGCACACCCGCGTCACGTCCGCCTGGAACGCCAGCACCATCAGGTCGGCCATCAGCCGGATGTGCTCGGCGTAGTCCGCCGGCACCTCCGCCTTCTGCCCGGGCACGAACTTCGGGTCCCGCCCGTAGATGTGCACGAGGTCGGCGTTCGGCAGCACCGGCTCGGGGATCTTCTCCGCGCGCTGGATCCGCAGCTCGATGTCGCGGACGGCCGAGAAGTACTCGTCCAGCTTCCGCCGGTCGGCCGCCCCGACCCGCCGGGTCAGGTCCTGCGTGTCCTCCCGCACGAAGTCGAGGATGCTCTTCCGCCGCGCGTCGCGCTTCGCCCGGTCGCCCTTGTCGCCCGTGCCGAACATCCGCTCGAACACCAGCTTCGGGTTGACCTCCTTCGGCAGCGGGGTCGTCGCCGACCGCCACGCCATCGTCGACGAGTAGACGCAGGAGTACCCCGAGTCGCAGTTCCCGGCCATCGCGCCGCTCTCGCACCCGATCTCGAGCGACGCCAGCTTCGTCTGGTCGCCGATCCGGCTCGCGGCCACCTGGTCCACCGAGATCCCGCTGCGGATGTCCGTGCCGTCGGTCTTGCGCGGCTGGGCCCCGGTCAGGAAGGCCGCCATCGCCCGCGCGTGGTCGCCGCCGCCGTCCCCGTGCGCCCGCGCCTTGTCCGCCGTCAGCCCGGTCAGGACCGAGAACTGGCCCCGCAGCGCCTTGAGCGGCTCGAGGATCGCCGGCAAGTCGAAGTCCGACCCGACCCCCTTCGGCGTCCAGTCGGCCATGTTCTTGCCGTTCGGGACGTACATGAACGCCATGCGGTTCGGGGCGGCCTTGCCCGCGGCGGCGGCCGGCGCCGTCGCGCCGCTCGCCCAGTTCGTCAGGTTCCCCATCGACTCCAGCCACGGCAGCGCCACCGCGCAGCCCAGGCCCCGCAACATCGTCCGACGCGAAACGGCGTAACGAGAGTTCGTCATGATTTCTTGTCCTGCTGCTTCTGCTGCTGCCCTTGCTTCTCGTCCTGCGGCGGCTGCAACTCCTTCTCCTGCCCGCTGCCGCGACGGAGGCGGAACGGGTCGCTCTTCGCGATCTCGATCACCAGCCTCGACATACGATAGTCGTCTTTCGCCAACGCGTTGCAGACGGCGTCCACCGCCCGCTTGTCGTAGAACTCCACCCCCCGCCCCAAAGCGTAGGTCATCATCTTCTCCGCCAGGCACTGCGCGAACTTCGCCTTGTCCTGTTTCAGGATCGACCGGAGCTCGGCCGGGCCTTTGAACGACCGCCCGTCCGGTAACGCGCCGGCCGGGTCCACGTCGAACGCCCCGTCCTTCTTCCGGAACGCGCCGACCGCGTCGAAGTTCTCGAACGCGAACCCCATCGGGTCCATCTTCGCGTGGCACGACGCGCACGCCGGGTTCGCCCGGTGCTGCTCCATCCGCTGCCGCAACGACCCAGTCAGCGCCGCCTTCTCCCCCTCCTCCAGCTCCGGCACGTCCGGCGGCGGCGGCGGCGGCGGCGCCCCGAGGAACTGCTCCAGCACCCACCGCCCGCGCTTGACCGGCGACGTACGCGTCGGGTTCGACGTTACCGTCAGCACGCTCGCGTGCGTCAGGATCCCCCCGCGCGGGCCGTCCTTCGGCAGCGACACGCGCACGAAGTTCGAATCCTGCCCGCGCCGGAACCCGCCCCCGCGGCGCGACCCGTCCCCGCCGCCCGGAGGCTGCGGCTCGGGAAGCCCGTAATGCCTCGCCAGCGTCCGGTTGACGAACGTGAAGTCCCCGTCGATCAAATCGAGGATGCTGCGGTCCTCCTGCACGACCGCGGTCAGGAACAGCTCCGTCTCCTTCTGCATCGCCGTCCGCAGCCGCTCGTCGAACGTCGGGAACTGCTTCGCATCCGGCGCCACCGACCGAAGCCGCCGCAGTTGCAGCCACTGCATCGCGAAGTTGTCCACCAGCGCCTTGCTCCGCGGGTCCTTCAGCAGCCGCCGCACCTGCGGCTCCAGATTCGCAGTCAGCTGCCCCTTCGCCGCCAGGTCCGTCAGCTCCTCGTCCGGCATCGTCGACCAGACGAAGTACGACAGGCGCGACGCCAGCTGGTGCTCGCCGATCGGGTGCGGGTCGACGCTGTCCGGCCGGTCGTCCAGTTCCAGGCGGAACAAGAACTTCGGCGACACCAGCACCGCCTGCATCGCCAGCTGCACCCCCGCCTCCCACTTCTCGCCCCGCGCCTCCGCCTGCTCGACCAGCTTCGCCAGCCGCTCGACCTCCTCGGCCGCCGCCGGCCGACGGTACGCACGCGACGCGAACCGCGACAGCACCTCCCGCGTCTGTTGCGGCTTCGCCAGCCCCGGTGTCGTCGCCAGCAGCTTCCGCTGGCTCGCCGGCCGCGTGTCCGCCGGCCCCTCGACGATCAGGAACTCGACGAACACCGTCCGCTTGATCTCCTTGTCGCCCTTCGGGTCCTTCTCGGCCGCCGGGTTCAGCAGCGCGACCCCGAACCGCCGGCTCCCCGGCTCCAGCGTCAGCTTCGCCTCGTAGACCTTCGCCTGCTTCTCGTTCTCCCCGGTCACCTCGAACTGCTTGACCTCCTGCCCGTCCACCTGGAACGCGACCTTCGCCGGCTGGTCGCCGACCTTCGGCGCGTACGCCTTCACGCGCATCACGTACTCGCCGTCGTTGTTCAACTGGTGCGGCGTGTTCAGGTTGCCGGTCGTCAGCGGCCGGAACTTGTCCTTTGGCACGTCCCGACCGCCCGGCTCGAGGAACCGCGCCGACTGGTGCCGCACCGGCGGCTTCGGCGGATCCACCACGATCGCCCGCTGCACGATCGCCTCCGCCGCCGCCAGGTACCGCTCCATCAGCACCGGCGAGATGGCCAGCACGTCGCCGATGTTGTCGAACCCGTGCCCGATGTCGTCCGACGGGAAGTCCTCCGCCGGCTGGAAGTCCACCCCGACCAGGTCGCGGATCGTGTTGTTGTACTCCGTCCGGTTCAGCCGCCGCACGGTCACCCGCCCGGGGTCGGGCTTGGCCGTCCGGTCCGCCTCGTCGAATATCGCCCCCACCCCGTGCGCGAACGCCGCAAACTCTGCATCGGTCGGCCGCGGGCGCTTCGGCGGCGGCATCTCGCCCTCGTGAACCATCTCGATAGCCCGCTGGATCAGCTTGCGGTCCTTCAGGATCGACAATTCGTCCTTGTAGACGTTCAGCGCCAAATCCGCCTTTTTGGACTTCCCCCCATGGCACTCGACGCAGTGGGCGTTCAGGAACGTCTGCACGCGCGCCAGCCGCTCCCCGCCGGCCGCCTGCGCCGAGGTTGGAAGGCCCATCATTGCCAACAAGATCAAGAGAAAGCGTCGTTTCATCGTGTTTTTTACCGCTCGTCCTTGCATCGCACGCATCGAGGTTGGCCGATACGCCAGCCTCGACCGTATTCGTTACGATCAACCATACACCCGTGATCGGCCGCCATTTAATGCACACGCGATTTGGCGCGGGAGGTTACGGTAAACTTGGGTGATTAAAGGCCCCGCAGACGCATTGACCTTGACGCACGGGACACACCGAATAATGTGATCGGACTCAGGCGACCCCCGTCATGGCGAACGGCGGCCGCGAAATAGGGGCCGTCATCGGAGCGGCCGTGATTCGACACCCGGGCCAGACCTCGCCACCGCCGTTGCGCCCGCCCCAGACCGCCCCCGGGCGGCCGACCGGAGCGCCGCGCCCGCCCGCCCCTCGGGCGTTCACGCTGATCGAACTCCTCGTCGTCATCGGGATCGTCGCGCTCCTCGCCGCCATCCTGCTCCCCGTCCTGGGCCGCGCCCGGGCAACCAGTCACAACGTCGGCTGCCTGTCGAACCTGCGGCAGATCATGACCGGTTTCCAACTGTACGCCGACCGGCACAACCACCATCTTCCGGACCCCCTGGCCGCCCAGGAATCGTGGGAAAGCCTCCTCCGCCCCTACGTGCAGTCCCGCGACATCTACCACTGCCAGGCCGACGGCGGCCTGTTCCTGAACCTGCGATCGAGCTACGACTGGCGGGACACGCCCAACCCGCTGACGAGCGTCGCCGGCAAGACCATGAACCAGGTCCGCCGCGCCAGCACGGTCTTCGCCTTCGACGCCCTGCCTGACTGGCACGCCAAGGGCATGATCAACGCCGCCCGGATCGACGGCTCCGTCCAGTCCATGACCTACCAGGACTGCCTGAAAGACCTCGACCACCCGATCGGATTTTGACGCGAAGAAAAGATGACTCAGACCTCGCCCGTCGCCGCGATTCGCCCCTGCTGCCGACACCCGATCCATCCCTCACCCCACCGCAGTCCCATCCTCCCATGCGTCTCCTCGTAGCCGAAGACCACCCCTCCCTCGCCCGTTCGATCGCCGACGGCCTGCGCGACGACGGGTACGCGGTCGACCTCACCTTCGACGGCAACGAGGCCCTTCACATGGCTGCCGCCAACCCGTACGACGGGATCATCCTCGACGTCATGCTCCCCGGCCGCGACGGGTTCAGCATCATCCAGGTCCTCCGCCGCCGCGACGTCAAGACCCCCATCCTCTGCCTGACCGCCCGCGACGCCGTCCAGGACAAGGTGACTGGCCTCGACCTCGGCGCCGACGACTACCTCGTCAAGCCGTTCAACTGGGACGAACTGCTCGCCCGCGTCCGCTCGATGGTCCGCCGCGGCCATGGTCAGAAGGCCGCCAACCTCGTCGTCGGCGACCTCGAGATCGACACCGCCCGGAAGTCGGTCAAGCGCGCCGGCCAGTCGATCGAGCTCTCCGCCCGCGAGTACGCCCTGCTCGAGTACCTCGCCCACCGCCACGGCCAAGTCGTCACCCGCTCCGACATCTGGGAACACCTCTACGACCAGCACGACGAGACGACCAGCAACGTGGTCGACGTCTACATCGGCTACCTCCGCAACAAGATCGACCGCAACTTCGACACGAAGCTGATCCACACGCGCCGCGGCCAAGGCTATCTGCTCGGCGTCGAAGCGTGAGCCGGGGAGCGAGACGAGGACGAAGGATGGACCGCAGAGAGAAGCAGACGCCGGCAGGGCAGCTTTAGCGGCCCCGTCTTCTCCTCCCTCCATCCTCCCCACTCAAAATGACCCGCCGGATCGCCCTCTCCATCCTCGCCACCGTCTGGGCGCTCCTGCTGATCGGCGGTGTCACCGTCTACCTGATCGTCCGCGCCGCGCTCGTCGACCAGCTCGACCACTCGCTCGTGAAACTGGTGCTCGCGTCGGCCCCCGAGCTCGCGCCTCCCGCTCCCCAATCCGCTCCCCCGGCCACCCAGCCCGCACCCGCCCGGATCGACCGCGCGGCAGGCCGTCCCCAACCGGTCGCCGGCCGCCCGGACACGATCGAGTATTACGTCATCCAGGGTGCCACCGGTCACGTCTCCCCCCCCGCCGGTGGCAGGCCGCAGGTCCGGACCGAGCTCCTGACCGGCGCCTTCTCGCGGCTCCCCGACGGTCACCTGGTCCGAAACGTCACGTTCCGCGCCACGTTCCCCCCGTCCGCCGACGCCGCCGCGGCCTCCCGCGGCCCGTACACGGTCCTCTTCCGCGGGTCGGCCCAGCGCCTCGACCAGCTGCTCGACCGCCTGCTCCTGGCGTTCATCGCGTTCGGCGCGGCCGCCGGCGCCGCGACCGCGTTCGTCGCCGTCCGCGTTTCCCGCGCGGCGCTCCGCCCGCTCCACGCGACCGCCGACGTGATCGGCACGATCGACCCGTCCAACCTCCACCGCCGGATCGACGCCGCCCGCCTGCCCCCCGAGCTCCTCCCCATGGCCGACCGCCTCAACGAGATGCTCGGCCGCATCGAGGAGGCGTACGCGCGGCGGCAGCAGTTCCTCGCCGACGCCTCGCACGAACTCCGCACCCCGGTCGCCGCCCTCGTCACGACCGCCGAGGTCTCGCTACGCCACCCGCGGCCCGCCGACGCGTACCGCGCCACGCTCGAGACCTGCCTGTCCGACGCCCGGATGCTCCGCCGCCTCGTCGAGCGACTGATGGAGCAGTGCCGGGCCGACACGCTCTCCCACGACGAGCCGGCTGACCAATCGGACCTCGCCCCCCTGCTGCACCAGTGCGTCGACCAGGCCGCGGTGCTCGCGGGGGAGCGACAAGTCACCGTCGACCGCGAAATCCCGCCGAGGCTGGTCGTCACCGTCCAGATCGGCCGCCTGCGCAGCGTCGTCGCAAACTTGCTATCCAATGCCGTAGAGTACAACCGCCCCGGCGGCACCGTCGCGCTCCGGGCGGCGCGAGCGGGTGAGACCCTCCAGATTACCGTTCGCGACACGGGCCTCGGCATTGCCGACGAGCACCTGCCCCACCTGTTCGAACCCTTCTACCGGGCCGACCGGGCCCGCTCCGGTGAGGCTGCTCACCTCGGGCTGGGCCTTTCGCTCGTGCAGTCCCATGTGGCCGCGATGGCCGGTCGGGTCCGAGTAGAGAGCACCGCCGGGGAGGGCACGACCTTCGTGGTGGAGTTGCCGATCAACAAACCGCCCGCCGGCGCGTTATGACCGGCGACGAGCCCCCGTAGTGGATCTCATACGCATCTCATGCGTCCGTGTTATACTCAGGCGAACGTATGGCCCGTAAAGCCGCCATTTTGATCCTCCTCGCGCTCGCCTGCGTCACGCCGGTGGACGGCAAGAACAAGACCCAGGGCGCCCCGCGCAACAAGAACGGGCAGTACAACTTCACCGTTGCCGGGTTCGCGCGCGGGCAAGGGACGGCGGCCGTCCTCGGCGGCACGATCACGCTCGCCGCTAACGTGACCGACCCCGCCGGCGGCAAAGGCCAACTGGTCACCGCGGGCCCGCTCCGCATCAAGGAGAACCACTTCGTCGGCAAGGGCACGATCCTCGGCCGCTCGGCCACGATCGAGGGCCGCCTCGACGTCCCCAGCGACGACCACGAACGCGCGATCCGCGGCGTCCGCCTCGTCTGCATGGTAAAGACCCCCGACGGCACCTACTCCAAGCTCGTCGGCTTCATTCCCTCCCAAGCCAAAGCCTTCGACAAGATCGACTTGGAAGACCAGGACCGCGGCAAGGACAAGAAGAAGTAGCACCGGGAGACCGACCGGTACGAAGACGGCCGCCCACGGAACTCGTTCCGTGGGTGTTTTCGTTTACCGGTGACACCGGCCGACACTCAGCGCCGGCGCACGGGCTCATACGCCGAGCCGGTCGCGCGGTCGGCGACCCCTTCCGCCAGCGCGGCCAACGTGGAGTCCCGCTCCGCCCCCGCGCGAGCCTTGATCCACGCGATGGCGCCGTCGGCCCCGCCGGCCCGGCCTTCCGCGCGAGCGAGCAGGTTCAAATACGGGTTGGGCCCCCGCTGTGACGCCCGCACGCCCGCCGGCTGCGCCGCCACCGGATGCGCCGCAAGCACGGCCGCGCGAAGCGCGGCCAGCATGGCAACGCTTGCCCCGTCGTCCCCCACGTACGCCTGTAGCACAGCCGCCCGGAGTCGGAGAAGGAGCAGCCCTTCCGGATCGTCGGGGTCCGCCGCCGCGGTCAGGGCCGGTGCCGCCTGCCGGAGCAGCGCCGCGGCATCGGCCGGTCGCCGGCCCGCCACCGCCTCGGCCGACGACAGCAGCGCGTCGGCAAGCGCCCGCCCCCGTAACGGCTCGACCGCCTTCGACAGTGCCGAGCCGTCCCCCAACTTCGCGGCCGCGACAGCGATCGCCACCGCCAACGGCGGCTCGCCGAACGCCGAGGGGGTCGACGGCAAGTCGGCGGCGTGCGCGGCCGCGCGCTCGAGGTCGAGGGCGAGCAAGGCCCGGCCGGCGCGCCACGCGAGCACAGGATCATGTCGGATAGGGGGCGGCGTCGCCTGTCCCGCTCCCCGCGTCGTCGCCGATCGCGCGGTCGTAGGGGTCTGCTCAGGGGGCCCACCGGCCCCCGTGCCCGTCGCCGCCCCCGCGTTCCCAACCTCCGGTCGCGACGTCGCCGATCCGTCCGGATCGGAGGCGGCGACGAGACGTGTGGCCGCGCGCCGCGGCGTCTGCCCCGCCCGCGCCCGGTTCGGCTCCGCGCCGGCGGGGTTTGTGTCCGCCGTCAGCGCCAGCGACGCCCGTGCGGCGTCGTCCGGGCGTCCCGCCTCTTCGAAGAATTGCACGAGCGACCGCAACAGGTCGGCCCGCCGGTACGACGGCCGCCGCAACCGCTCGATCAGCGCGGCGACGTCTGGGTCGCACCGCAGGCGGCCGCTGACCGTGGCGTAGAACGCGTCCTCAACTGCGTGGTTGGTGTACCTCAGCGCGTCCAGCGCCTCGTCGAACAGCTCGAGCGCGACGCCCGTCCGGCCCCGAACCAGCGCCGCGTGCCCCGCGTACGCCGCCGACCGCGCCCGCCAGTCGAACTCGTCCACCGCCAGCGCCGCCGCGGCCGCCTCGTCCACCTCGCCCCGCTCCGCCAGCTCGCGCACGACCTCCGCCATCACCTCGCTCCGCCCGGGCGCCTGCGGGCCGACGCTCGGGTTCTCCGGGTGGCGGAACACGCGCGTCGACTGCAGCACCGCCGACGCGCCCGCCAGGTCGCCGGCCCGGACGCGCGACATCGCCATCTCCCGGACGTGCGGCGGCAGCGGCACCCCGCCGGACGGCTCCGCCGCCCCCGCCAGGGTTAGCGCCTCGTCCCAATACGCCGTCGCGCCCGCGTCGTCGCCCGCGGCGACCTTCGCCAGCGCCGCCTGCGACAGCAACCCGATCCGGGTGGCCGCCCCGCCGCCAACGCCGGGCGAGGCGTCGCCGGCGCCGGCCGGCCGGGTGGCTGCCGTGGCAGCTTCGAGGTCGCCGACGCGCGCCAGGAGCGCCGCCGCCTCGTACGCCGCGGCGCGGTCCCGTCGGGTGTCGTCCAGACCTGCGGCCCGGAACTCCGCGCGGAGCTTCACCAGGTCGCGAACCCGCGCCGCCGCCGCCGCATCCGGCTTCCCGGACCGCAGCATCGCGATCCGCGGCTTCACGGGCTTCCAGACCCGCGGCTCGAGGTGCAACGGGCTGCATTCGATAGCGACGACCGCCTGCCGCGCCTCCGCGCCAAGATTCGGGTCCGTTCGCAGTCTCCGCAGCGTTGCCAGCGCCGCCTCCGCGCGGGGGCCCATCCCTCCGAGCACGCGGATCACCTCGCCCTGTTGTCCGCCGCGCAGCGTTGAGAACGCGGGCGACTCCACGAGCGCGGCCAGATCCGGCGCCGCGTCCCCGCCTCGCTGGCCGAGGCTAGCGAGTGCCGTGAGGGCGCCCTGCCGCGCGTCCGACCGCCGGGCGAGCTCGCCCAGAGCTTTCGCCGCAGGCGTACCGATCTTCCCGAGGGCGAGGGCGGCGTCGTGGCGGACGTTCGAGCTCCGCCCCGCCGGCTCCGGCGTCTCCGCGACCCGCTTGAGCGCGTCGATCGCCGGCTCCGCGGCGGGCCCGAGCTTCGCCAGCGCCTCGACCGCCGCCAGTTGCACGGTGACGCTAGGGTCCGCCAGCGCGGCGACCAACGACCGCACGTGCGCCTCGTCCGCGCGCGGCGCCGGGCCGGTGCCACCGGGGGCGGCCGGGCTCGCCACGGCCGCCGGCGCAGGTAGTCGCGACAGCGCGCTGACCGCCTGCGCCCGCACCCGCTCCTCGGCGTCGCCGGCCGCGGCCTGCAGCGCCGCGCGCACCGACGGCTCCGGGCTGCGCGTGTTTCCCAGCGCGATCACCGCCATCGTCCGCGCGTGCGCGTCCCCGTCCCGGGCGGCCCGGATCAGCCCGGGGATCGCCGGCGTGCGATCCGCCTTGAACTCCGGCCACATCAGCACCTGCGCGCAGCGGCCGCGCACCCGCGCGTCCCTGGCGTCCAGGCCCGCGATCACGGCCGGCCCGGCGTCGGGACCGATGCGCAGGAGCACGTTCGCCAGCTCCTGGAACGTCCCGTCCTCTTCCGCCCCCAGCGCTGCCACGACCGCCGGGGCCGCTGCCGCACCAATCGCCGCCAGCGCGTCCCGCGCCTCGGACGCCCCGTCGGTGTTCCGTCGGTCCGTCGCCATCTCGAGCAGCGGCGGAACCGCCGGCGCGCCGAACTTCGCCAGCCGGGCGAACGTTGCAGCCCGGCCCTCCCGCTCGCCACGCCGAATCTGATCGCGCAGCGTCGCCAGGCACTGTTCCAAAGTCTGCCCGTCGACCGTGACGGCCGCCACCGGCTTGGACACCGGCGCCGGTTGCGCCATGACCCCCGCCGCCGCCGCGCCCAACATCACGGCCGCGGCCGGCAGCACGAACACGGGACGCCTCCGCCGGTCTCCCATCGCGACGCTCCTCGCCTAGAGCAAAATGGGCCACGAACGGGTCGTCTCCGCGATCTCGGCGTCTGTGCGGTGAGTCTTCCTGGGAGCGCTTAGCGCGGAAAAGGGTTCAGCGATCTCCCAGCTTCGCCCGCGTCGCCCACAACCCCGCGCTCGGCGTGCTGATGAAGAACACCCGCTCGCCGTCCGGCATCGTGTTCCACCCCTCGGCCATCGTCACCGGGTCGTACCGCTTCAGCATCTCGCCCAGATCCGCGTACTCGAAGTTCACGCCTTCGATCTCGTCGGCCGTCAGGTGCCCGGGCGCGTAACGGATCGTGAACCGACCCTCGCTCGACCCGTGCAGCAGGTGCGCGGTCGCGTGCGCCAGGTCCTGCATGTCCGCGTTGTCCTTGTACATCGCCATGCACTTGGGCGTCCCGCAGTACCCGTACTTGCGGATGAACGCGTCCACGTCGTCCTGCTCGCCGAACCGCTCGAGCCCGGGCGCGAGGATCAACAACTCGCCGCCGTCCGCCATCGCCATCCGCGTCCGATAGACCGCCTTATTCGCCACCCACGTCGAGCGGAACTCGTCCGCCTGCATGACCGCGACCACCTTTCTGATCGGCTCGTCGAACACCGTGATGTTCTGCGCCTTGCTGCGGCGGGCGGCGGCCAGGTACGTCTCGAGGTCGTCCCCGACGTACACGCCGCTGTGCACCAGCTTGTTGCTCGCGTCCCGCTGCATGACGACCTGGAGGTACACGTCCGGCAGGTGGCCGAGGAACTTGTCCTCCGCCCAGTTGAAGCACGCCCGCGTCGGCGTGATCAGGTTGCCCAGGTTGTTCTCGATGCCGTACGTCGCGCTGGCGAGGTGGGCGGCGCAGATCGTGTCCTTGCCGCCGACGCCGATGAAGTAGTTCTTGTTGTGGTTGGCGAACCCGAGCACCTCGTGCGGGACGACGTGCCCGACGTTGACGATCAGGTCCCACTTCTCGGTCATCAGCATCGTGTTCAGGTCGACCGGGATCGCCCAGTCCGCCGCCCCGCGCGTCAGCTCCTTGACCACGTCGGCCGGGATCGTGCCCACGTGCGTACACCCGCCGCGCCAGTCGTGCGCGTGGATCCGCTCGTGCGGGATCTCCCCGAACATCCACCGGTTCTCCTCGCGCGTGTGCGGCCGGTGCTGCCCGAGCGTCGGGATCACGTGCGTGTCGCACGTCTTCGGCAACAGCTTGTACAGCGTCTCCGTGATCCACCCCGACCCCGAGTGCGCCCGCGTCAGGTCCGGCGGCAGCAGCAGCACCCGCCGGAACTCCGTGATGTTCAGCCGCCGCTTCGCCTCGTCCAGCAACCGCTGACACATCTGCTCGACTTCCGCACGCGAAATCGATTCCGCCTCACGCGAGAACCAGGGCATCGTCCGATCCTTTCACAGGGGTAGGGAACGACGATTGTACGCGCCACCCCGCCCGGTCCAACCGCCCGGCCGTTTTCATTTCAGCCGAAACCGCCGGACGAGAGGCAGCCGATAACACCGGTCTGGCGAAAGGCGAATGACGATGTTCTGGACCGCGATCCTGCTGACGATCTCCAACGTGTTCATGACCTTCGCGTGGTACGGCCACCTCAAGCACACCCGCTCCGCCCTCTGGGCCGCCGTGCTCGCGAGTTGGGGCATCGCGTTCTTCGAGTACTGCTTCCAGGTGCCGGCCAACCGCATCGGCTACAAAGCGGGAATGTCCGGCGCGCAGCTCAAGATCCTGCAGGAGGCGATCACGATCCTCGTCTTCATCGTGTTCGCCGCGACCTACCTGAAAGAGAAGGTGCAGTGGAATCACGTCGCCGCGTTCGCGCTGGTGATGGCGGCCGTGATCGTGGTCAACCTGCCGACAGGCAAGGGGCGCAAAACAGACGAGGGCCCCGCGGCGACCGCAGGGCCCTCGACAGAAGTTCAAAAGTAACAATCGAAACCGGTGGACGGCCGCAGCCTACGCCAGCGCCTCGCTGGCCCGGTCCTCGGTCCACCACCCGCCGACGCCCGCCCGCTGCATCCCGTCCCACTGCACGCCCAGCCACGTGGCGCACGTCGCGACCGCGTGCCGCGCCTGCTGCGGGCTTTCAAATACCTGTTCGATGCTCCGCTGGCTCTTCGGGTTCCGCCATGCGTCGAGCAGGCTGCCGACGGTGTAGATCCGGAGCACGTGCTGCAACGTCAGCGCGATCTCCGGCCGCATGATCTCGGTCAACGGCAACTCGCGAATCGGATTCTTCATGCCAAACGGCTCCATTCTCCCCGACCGACAGCCCGGAACGAATTGGCCCTGCTGCGGCAACGGCCTCGGTCGCACGCCCCCGTGCGACGCCGCCCGCGCGTCAGATCGCACCCGGCCGAGCGCAAGCCCCCCACGGCCCGCCGACGAATGCCTGGGTTAACTTGGTCAACCCCTGACAGGTCCAAACTAACTTGCCCAACATTGATGTCAATAATGTTCCGCTCGCCCGACATAAACACGCCGGGGGACAGGTGATCCACCACCCGCAGCGACGCCGGCACCGGCGACCGCAAGCCGTTGGATCACGCCTCCCCCTCCCTATCGGCACATCCTCCGGCCACCTTAGATGCCGGCCCCCTACAGACGCCGCCGGGGCGGATTCCTTGACACCCAACTCACCCCCTCTTAACTTCGCCCGCCGAGACGACGGCCGCGCCCCGCGCGGCCGTCGTCGATTTCGCGGCCCCCGCCGCGCGGTATGATCGGCGGCACGCGAGGACGCGCGCCCGCCCGCGCACCGCGACCGACCGACCCACGCGACCCCGAACCGAGCAGAGAAAGGCCCCCGCCGTGTCCCCCTCCCTCCTCCAAGGCAACACCGCCGTCGTCGGCCTCCAGTGGGGCGACGAGGGTAAGGGCAAGATCGTCGACTTCCTCACCGAGCACGCCGACGTCGTCGTCCGCTACTGCGGCGGCGCGAACGCCGGCCACACCGTCCGCATCGGCAGCGAGAAGTACGCCACCCACCTGCTCCCGGTCGGCATCTTCCGCCCGAACGTCCTCAACATCGTCGGCAACGGCGTCGTCCTCGACCCCGAAGTCCTCCTCCGCGAGATCGACGAGTTCCTCGGCCGCGGCGTCGCGATCTCCCCCGTCAACCTCAAGGTCTCCTACAAGGCCCACGTCGTCATGCCGTGGCACAAGGAGGAGGACGCGTTCCGGGAGAACGCCGCGGGCGAGAAGGGCATCGGCACCACCAAGCGCGGGATCGGCCCGACCTACGCCGACAAGATGCACCGCACGACGGCGATCCGCGTCGCCGACCTCTGCCACGAGGCCCAGCTCAAGGAGCGGATCGAGCGGATCCTGGTCGACCGGAACAAGGTGTTCAAGGCCCTCTACGACGCGCCGCCGCTCGACTACCGGGCGATCTTCGAGACCTACCGCGACTTCGGCCGCCGCCTGAAGCCGTACATCGACGACAGCACCAAGCTCCTGCTCGACGCCGCCCGCGCCGGCAAGCGGGTCGTCTTCGAGGGCGCCCACGCCGTCCTGCTCGACGTCGACCACGGCACCTACCCGTACGTGACCAGCAGCAACTGCAGCGCGCTCGGCCTCTACACCGGCTCGGGCGTCCCCCCGCAGTACGTCCAGAACTTCTTCGGCATCATCAAGGCCTACAGCACCCGCGTCGGCGGCGGGCCGTTCCCGACCGAGCAGACCAACAACACCGGCGACTACATCCGCGAGCGCGGCAACGAGTACGGCACCACCACCCGCCGCCCGCGCCGCTGCGGCTGGTTCGACGCCGTCGCCGTCAAGTACGCCGTCGACCTCTGCGGCATCAACCAGATCGCCCTGACCCTGCTCGACGTCCTGTCCGGCCTTGACCACGTCCAGATCTGCACCGGCTACAAGTACCGCGGCAGCCGGATGGACTACTTCCGCGCGGACATGGACGTGCTGGCCGAGGTCGAGCCGGTGTACGAGACGCTCCCCGGCTGGCGCGGCAACATCACCGGCGCCCGCAAGTTCGAAGAACTCCCGAAGGAAGCCCAGCAGTACGTCAAACGCATCGAATCCCTCGTCGGCGCCCCGGTCAAGATGGTCAGCGTCGGCCCCGAGCGCAGCGCGACGCTGGTGCGCTGAACGGAAAAGATCGCGTGCGGACACCCCTCGCGGGTAACCTCCCCCGCGGGAGACGCTCCGCCGGAGATCGATGAACTACCTGCTCGACACCCACCACGCCGTCGCCCTCTGGCGCGGCAACTCCGCCCTCCAGCGCCGCGTCGCGCTCGCGGGCGAGGGCGCCGTGCTCCACCTGTGCGTCCCGGTCGTCGGGGAGATGTGGTACCGGATCTTCAACACCCCGCAGGCCGCGGAGAACGAGAAGTCCCTCTCCCCGTTCCTGACCCGGTTCCCGATCGTCGACCTCGACGCCGCCGCCGCGATCGAGTTCGGCATGGTCAAGACGTCGATGCAGCGGATCCGCCGCCCGATCTCCGACGTCGACGCCCAGACCGCCGCGATCGCCCGCGCCCGCGAGATGACCGTCCTCTCCGCCGAGCAGCACTTCGCCGCGATCCCCCGCCTTCGCTCCGAGAACTGGATGGGCTAACCGCCCTGCCCCGCGGGACCCCGTCCCCGCCCGGCCCGGCCCCTACCCCTTCGGCAGCGGCACGATCGTCCCCTTCGCGCCGTGCTTGATCAGCAGGTTGATGATCCGCGCCCGCTCCCCCCGCCCGACCAGCTCCGCCGCCTCCATCGGCGTCCGCCCGTCGTTGTCCTTCACGTCCGGCTTCGCCCCGCGCCCGAGCAGCAGCGCCGCCATCTCCAGCCGGTCGAACAGCGCGCATTCGTGAACCGCCGTGTGCCCCCGGTACCCCCGCGCGTTGATGTCCGCCCCGCGCCGCAGCAGCATCATCACCGTCGACCGCGGGTCCCCCGTCACCGTCGACGCCGCGCAGTGCAGCGGCCGCATGTCCCACCGCCCCGGCTGCTCGACGTCCAGCCCCCGGTCCAGCAGCAGCTCCGCCACCTCCACGTGCGACCGCTTGCACGCCTCGTGCAGCGCGGTGTCCCCGAACCCGTTCTTGTACTTCGGCTCCACCCCCGCCCCGATCAGGAACTCGGCCATCTCCCGGCTCGTCGCCTCCCACAACAGCGTCGACCGCTCGTCCTCCTGGTACGCCTTCGGGTCCGCCCCCTTCGAGACCAGGTACTTCACCACGTCCAGGCTGTCCGACGCCACGGCCGCCCACAGCGGCGTCTTCTTCTCCCCGTTCGCCGCGTTCACGTCCGCCCCCGCCTCCACCACCGCCTTCACCAGCGGCACCGACCGCGTCTCGCACGCCCGCCACAGCGGCCGCGCGTCGGAGATCGGCTTCTCCACCAAGTCCGGGTGCTCCTTGAGGATCCGCGCGACCTGCCCCGCGTCCCGGTACAGGAGCGCCCGCGCCAACAGCTTCCCCGGATCGGTCTCGACCTTCGGCACGTCCTCCGGGAGCACCACGCGCTGCACCGTCTTCGCCCCCGCCGCCGTCCCCCCATCCGACTTCGCCCCCGCCTTCCGATCGCACCCTCCAGCGCCCGCGACCGCCACCACCGCCGCGACCACGCCTGCCCCGCCCGCCCACCTCAGGATGTTCCGCCGAATCTGCTGCCTCACAATCTCAAGCCTCCGCGCGACAGGCCCCCAGTGGTGAACCAGCGTCGCCCGACGCCGCCCGCCCCATAGCATACCCGATAAAGCTCCCCATTGTTCGCCCGACCACTCCCCCGCCAAGCCCCAACATTATCGGCCCCAACCTCCTCCAACCGCCCCGCCCGCTCACGCCAACGACGGGCCACCGATCATCGACTCCGACTTGGCCACTGGCAGGCAGCGACCGGCAACCGACAGCTCAGCTCAATTGACCCACCACCCCCCTCCCGCTATCTTCTCCCGACTCTACCGAGCCCGGCCGGGTTCGGCGTGCGTGTAACGAAGGAAACCAACATGCCTGACTTGAAGATGGTCTACGAAAAGGACGCCCCGCTCGACGCCCTCAAGGGCAAGACGGTCGCCGTCATCGGCTTCGGCTCCCAGGGGCACGCCCACGCCCAGAACCTCCGCGACAGCGGCGTCAAGGTCATCGTCGCCAACCGCAAAGACTCCGCCAACGGCCGCCTGGCCATCGAGCGCGGCTTCGACCCGATGAGCGTCGAGGACGCCGTCAAGCAGGGCGACCTCCTGATCGTCACGCTCCCCGACGAGGTTCAGCCCGAGGTCTACAACGCCTCGATCGCGCCGCACCTCAAGGCCGGCAAGACGCTCGGCGTCACCCACGGGTTCAACGTCCACTTCAAGACCGTCGTCCCCCCGAAGGACGTCGACGTCATCCTCGTCGCCCCCAAGGGCCCCGGCCACCTCGTCCGCTCGGAATTCGAAAAGGGCGGCGGCGTCCCCTGCCTCCTCGCGATCCACCAGGACGCGACCGGCAACGCCCGCGCGACCGGCCTCGCCTGGGGTAACGGCGTCGGCGGCGCCCGCTCCGGCATCATCGAGACCACCTTCAAGGACGAGTGCGAGACCGACCTGTTCGGCGAACAAGCCGTCCTCTGCGGCGGCCTCGCCTCCCTGATCAAGGCCGGTTTCGAAACCCTGACCGAGGCCGGTTACCCGCCCGAGATGGCCTACTTCGAGTGCGTCCACGAGGTCAAGCTGATCGTCGACCTGATCTACCAGGGCGGCCTCGACTACATGCGGTACAGCATCTCGAACACCGCCGAGTACGGCGACCTGACCCGCGGTCCCCGCGTCGTCAACGCCCAGACCAAGGCCGAGATGAAGAAGATCCTCACCGAGATCCAGACCGGCCAGTTCGCCAAAGAGTGGCGCGCCGAGTACGAGGGCGGCCTGAAGAACTTCAAGCGCCTCTACGAGGCCGACAACAGCCACCCCGTCGAGGTCACCGGCCGCAAGCTCCGCAAGATGATGCCCTGGCTCAAGGCCAAGGAGCCGCCCAAGCAGTCGTAAGCCTCCCGGGTCACCCCGACGTCACACCCGACGCACACAAGCCGCCCCCGGCCCGTCAAATGAGGAGCCGGGGGCGTTGTCATTCGCCGCTCGCCCGATTCGTCTACGCCGTCATGCCGAAGCTGACCTCGCCCACGCTCGACCTGATCGAGCGTGCCGCGTCCGACGCCGACGGCCACGTCCGCCGCACCGCCGTCCGCGCCGTGGCAGAGTTCCGCCCCGACTTGGCCCGCTCCTGATCCGCGCCTGCGACGACGCCGAGTCCTGCACGAGAAATCCCTCCCGGCGTCCGCCGTCGACGCGCTGTCCGCCTACGGCCCCGCCGCCCGCGCCGCCATCCCGCGCCTCCACCGCTTCCTCGAGTAGCGCACCTTCCTCAATGGTGCGACGGCATCGGCGTCGGTTCCCACTTGTACCCCGGCGGCTCCCACCACGTCTCGAACGGTTTCAGCTCCTTCTCCTTCTTCTCTTTCTCCTTCTTCTCCTTGTCCGCCTGCTCAGGCGTCGACGGCCGCGGCTCCCGGATCTCCTCCACCATCTTCCCGTCCCGGTGTGCCGGCATCGGGATCCCCATCAGCGTGCACGCGACGGCAAACGTGTCCTCGGTGTTCACGACCAGCTTGTCGTGCCGCGTCAGATCGTAGTTCCGTCGGATCCCCGGCCCGACCACGATCCACGGGATGTGCCGGCTCCGCACGTCGTTCGGGCCGTGGCTTTTCCCCTGCCCCCCGTGGTCCGCGCTCAGGATGATCAGCGTGTTCCGCATGAACCCGCGCTGCGAGACCGCGTCGAGGATCAGCCCGACCGCCGCGTCCGCCGTGTCGATCGCCGCCATCTGCTCCGGGGTCGACCACCCGATCGCGTGTCCCTTGTTGTCCACGTCGGCGAGGTGCACGAACATCACGCGCGGCGCGTGCCGGCGGATCATGTCCGCCGCGCTCTGCCCGACCGTCAGGTTGTCCCCCTCCTTGTCTTTGTACACGTCCACGTAGTCCACCGACCCTGGCCGCGCCAGCCCGTGGAACTTCGTCTTCGCCCCCACCAGCCCGGTGCTCAGTCGCTCGTCCCCGCTCCCCCCCGGCACCTTCACCTTCCGCGCCAGCTCGAAGATCGTCGGCACGTCCGGGTACACGTGCTCGATGTGGTGGTTCCAGAAGATCTTGTGGTACTCCGGCCGCACCCCGGTCAGCATCGACGTGTGCGACGGCAGCGTGATCGACATCTCCGTCGTCCTCGCCCACATCGAGTACGACCCGCGGTCCATCAGCGACCGGATGTTCGGGGACGGCGCGCGGAGCAACAGGTCCGGCCGCAGCCCGTCCACGCTGATGATCAGCACCCGCTCGACGCGCGGCTCGTCCCCGCGCGCGGCCGCGGGAGACGACTCCGAACCGCCACCGTCGCCCCCCCACGACGCCGACAGCGCGCCCGCGACGTTGACGAACAGCGCGGCGGCCCCCACGGACATCAACAGGTAGACGATCAGCCGGCGGTTCGCCGCGACGCGGTTGGGTTCCATAGGCTCGACTTCTTCGGCGATGAGAGGACAGGGTGGTCCCGAAGCCCGCCCCATCCTATCAGAAACCGCCCGCGCCGTTGAGCTCTCCGGCGGGTGGCGACACCGCCCGCCAGCGTTGACTTCGCCGCCCCCCTGCCGCATCGTTAGGAGACTTGGTGGAATCCGACCGGAGGAGCGCAATGAGCGTAACCGACACGATGGGCCGCGACGTCTCCGCCCCCCCCGCCGACGACCGCGCCACCTTCACGCCTCGCCCCGCCGACCCCGGCCGCGCGGCCGGCGCAGACCTCCCGACCCGCAAGATCGGCCTCGGCGAAGAGCTCCCGATCTTCTGCGAGAAGTGCGGCTACGCCCTCCACGGCCTCCCCCAGACCGTCTGCGACCACTGCGCGATCCGACAGTTCCACTGCCCCGAGTGCGCCCACCACCAGCCGATCAACACCCTCCGCCCCGCCGCCCAGAAGGTCCTCGGCCGCATCCGCTCGTTCTTCCTCGCCCTCTCGATCCTGTTCAAGCTCAACTTCTTCGGCTGGCTGCTGTTCGCGTGGGTCGCGATGGGCGTCGAGTGGAGCTACCAGTACCAGTACGACCAGGCGTACGCCCGGACGGTCACCGTCGGCCCGGGCGGCCGCACGCGCGTCGTCAACGTCAACCGCCCCGCGTTCACCCCGCGCGAGGTCGACCTCGAACAGATGCTCGCGTTCACCGCGTTCGGCCTCGCGTTCGGCATGGTCGGCCGCATGCTCCTCCTCCGCTGGCGCCGCGGCTACCAGGTCGGCCTGACCCTAGGCGCGCTGGCCGCCGTCGCCGTCGCCGGCGGCGGCTACCTGTTCCGACTGCTGCGCAACACCGACATCCCGATCCCGCCCCCAATGTCCGGCGACTGGCTGATCACGCTGGCCACCACCGCCGTCTCGATCACCCTCGGTGCGACGATCGTCTGGGGCGTTTGGACCGCCCTCGCCCACGTCTTCCTCCCCAAGCGCACCGCCCAGGCTCTCCTCGACTGGCAACGCTCCCTCTCCAACCCCCCGGCCGCCCAATTGGCCCGCGAATAGCGCCCCCCGGCCCCCAAGGCAATCCCCTCGGCGCCGTCCCTTGAATCTCCGGCCCCATCGACTACACTCTCCCATCTACACCGGGGTGTAGCTCAGCTTGGTAGAGCGCTTGGTTCGGGACCAAGAGGTCGCAAGTTCAAATCTTGTCACCCCGATTGAACGTAACCCGCGTCCGAGGCTAGCGATAGCCTACCCTCCTCCGACGGGGAGGTGCAGCGAACGCCAACGGGTTTCTGTGTCACTGACACCGAAACCCCGATTGGAGGCTGCACAATGCCCCGCCCCCGCAAGCTTCAACCCGATTACTGCAACCACAAACCCAGCGGCCGCGCGTTCGTCCGCGTCGGCGGCCGGCAGGTCTGGCTCGGCCGGCACGGCACCCAAGAGTCGAAAGACCGCTATCTCGCCGCCGTCGCCGAGTGGGTCGCAAAGGGCCGCCCCGCGGCTGACACCGAAACGCGCACACCGAAACCCGCCCGCCCCGGTCAAGCCGCCGACGCCGCGGGCAGCGCCGGCCCCACCGTCACCGTCGTCATCGAACCATATTGGTCGTTCGCTCAGGGGTACTACCGGAAGCACGGCCGCCCGACCGACGAGGTGGGGTGCGTCAAGGTCGTGCTCCGCCTGCTGCGGAAGATGTACGGCGACCTCCCCGTCGCCGACTTCGACTCGCTGAAGATGCTCGCCTTCCAACAGGCGATGATCGATCAGGGGTGGGCGCGGAAGACGATCAACGACCACATGGGGCGGCTGAAGCGGGCGCTGAAGTGGCTCGCGTCGCGGAAGTTCGTCCCCGCCACCGTCTACCACGAGAGCCTCACCATCAGCGGATTGGAGGCCGGGCGCAGCGGCGCGCGGGAAACGGAGCCGAAACGCCCGGTGCCGCTGGAGCACGTCGAAGCCGTCATGCCGTGGCTGTCCCGCCAGGTGCGGGCGATGATGCGCCTTCAACTGCTCTGCGGGGCGCGGCCGGGCGAGCTGGTGCTGATGCGGAAGGCCGACATCGACATGAGCGGGAAGGTGTGGGTCTACCGCCCGCGCGAGCACAAGACCGAGCACCACGACCACGACCGGCAAGTCTTCATCGGCCCCGAAGGGCAGGCCGTGCTCGCGCCGTTCCTGATGCGCCCGGACGACGCCCCCCTGTTCAGCCCCGCCGAGTCCGAGCGCGAGCGCCGCGAGGCCCGGCACGCGGCGCGGAGGACGCCGGCCGGTCACGGCAACGCACCGGGCACCAACAAGAGCCGACGCCCCAAGCGCCCCCCTGCCGACGCCTACACCGTCGACAGCTACCGCCGGGCGATCGCCCGCGCGTGCGACCGGGCGAACGAATGGGAGCGGGGCGGGAAGGTGGTGGCGAACGACGCCACGCTGATCGGCCACTGGCACCCGCACCGCCTGCGCCACAACGCGGCCACGAGCATCCGCCAGCGGTACGGCGCGGAGGCCGCCAAGCTGGCGATCGGCGTGAAGAACATGGACGTCGCCGAGCTCTACGCGGAGCGGGACCTGAAGGTTGTCGAGCGGATCATGGGCGAGGTCGGTTAGAATCTAATCCACGGGACGGCCGGCTTGATCACCGGCCTTATGCGACCCAGGCGGCGGCGGTGTTCTTCACCGTCCACCGCCCCGCCCGGGCGCTCCCTTCACGAAAGACGGTGAACATAATGCCTTGGGTTACCAAACGGCAGTCGGGACTCGATTTCAGCGAAGATACTTGGCGGAAATGGCGGAACGACCGCTGCCCAGCACTTGGCCGCGAGGTCAAAGCGACCGCCGGTTCAGGGCGGACGCATTTATACGACGCGGCCGACATCGCAGCGATCAAGGCCGCGATGATGGTGCCCGCTGACGTCTTCACAGACGCTGATGGCACCGTGTGGGTTTGGGCGCAGGCCGCAGGCCGCTACGGCACAAAGCCTACTGTGCTGATGAAGTGGCATTGGGAGGGGCGGTTCCCGGGGCTCGACCACGTCCCCCAACCCTGCGTCCGATACGTCTGCGGTGAGTCCAAACGCCCGCACGAGCGACTCTATTTCAGGTTGGAGGACCTCAGGGCCATTGATGCCGCGCGACATCGCGGCGTGCGGCAGGAGGGACGCATGACCGCCAGCGAGGTCGCGGAAGAGTTTGGGGGCGAGATCAAATGGGGGTCGACGTTGCTGTACTACTACACGCAGAACGCTCATCCAGTACTGGGCAGGACGCTGGACGTCGAGGAGTCGACTGGGATGCGTGCCGGCCCACCTGTGAAGCTCTATCTCGCGGACGACTTCAAGCGGATTCGTCGCGCGGAGTCCGAGCTATCAGTCGAGTGGATGGCGCGATGGAAGGCATGGGATAGGTACAAGCTCCGCGTGCCCCGCCCGCGGGATGGCGACACGTCGGTGCCCCTGCTTGGTGACCGCGTTAAAACGAAACGCGGCCCCGGCGTCGACACGCGAGGGCGCTGGAAACAGTCCATGATCCTCGTGCGGACGGAAGACGTCGTCAGGATCGCCGCGGCACGCTCGCGCCGCCGAGGTGACGTGGGCGTGGTGCACGACGAGGACGGTACCTGGGTGATCGAACGGAACCTGTCTGCGCCCCCTCCCTTGGGTCACGGATGGAGCCACGGAAAGATTCGTACCGCTTGGCTGAATGGATGGGTGCGCCGGAAAGAAGTTCCGATGAACCTACCGAAGAACGGGCGGCGCAAGTCTCGCCGTCCCGGGCGAGTCTACGTCTACCACGAGGGGGACGCATTCGCTTATGGCCGCCTATCGCCAGCGGAGCGAGGGGAGAACGGGCAGTGGAAACAACGGGAGCGCATTGAAGACCAGTCAGTGACTAATGGGGCTAACCACCTTCACGTCATACGGAAGCAGGTCGACGAGACCCACGCGCACGTCACCAACCTGCTCCCTCGGATCGATGCCCGAACGAAGAAGATCCGCCGGGACGGGAAGGCGGTACTTGCAATCGCGGTGAAGCTCGCCGCCCCCGAGGCGGAACCGACGGACCAACTATTCCCCCGGGCGGCGGGGCGGCACCAACTCTCGCCCGGTGATCAGGTGCAACGGCTCGCGCTGAAAGATCGGGACCCGACGCGGAAGCTTCAAATCGCCAAGAGCGTGCGGGCGTGGGCGGTGCGCGTCGGGCTGAAACTTGAACCCATAAAGAAGGGGCGGCAGGAGTGGGTGTTCGAAGACGAGTTCGTCCATGTCGCTGCGCTGTGGAGGCAGATCCGCGGACGTGACGACGACCAGCGAACACTGGAAAAGCTGCGGGACTTTAAGCGGTTTGGCCAGTGCAACAAGTGCCACGCCCCGTTCTTCTTTACCGGCGACGGCGTAGCGTGCCCGTCCTGTAGGAGCACGGACGTCACCGTCCGGGAAGTGCCTCAACAACGCCGCCAAGCCGTGAAATGATTTCGCGTCCCATTTCACGCCTTGCCGGAAAACACTCAGAAAGCCCCGCAAATGCGGGGCTTTTCTCATTCTGGCATTTCCAGTTTTGTCCCGGCGGTGCAATGCCGTCCATGACAAACGTGCAACCAGCCGGACGGCTCGACCTGTCCAAAGAACCCGGGATCAGTCTCACCAAGGCGGCGCACCTCCCGCAGTACTGCCGGGACGGGCGACCCAGCAACCCGAGCACCCTTTACCGCCACTGCACCAACGGCGTGCTGCACAACGGCCGGCGTCTCCGACTGGAGCACGTCCGCCAAGGCGGCCGCGTCGTCACCAGCGTCAAGGCGGTGGAGCGGTTCTTCGAACGGCTCGCGCTCGGCAGCGACGCCGACGCCAGCCCCCCCCTGCCCAGCACGTCGAAGGACGCGCACGCGAACGCGGCAAAGCGGCTCGAACTCGCCGGCCTCTGATCCCTCTTCCCCTAGGAACGGCGACGCCCCGGACCGGCCAAGATCGGGGCGCACGCCGCATCGAAGATGAAGACTCCCGACAAGTCTACCACATCCCCGCCTTACTCCCCGCCGACGACTCGTCACCCGATTGATAAGGCCACCGCCCTTGTCGACTCCGCCGCGGGCGCACGGCTGCTCGCGCTCGCCGCACGGGGCATCGTGAAGGTTCGACGGTTCGTCCACCGCGGCCGCGAGGTGGTCGAGACGCTTCCGGAGGGCAACCGATGAACGCCACCGCCCCGACTGACACCCCCCAAGCCGTCGCCGACGCCGAGTCGTTCCTCCGCGACCTGTACGGCAAGGCCGCCCCCGGGCACCTCGTCATCTCGTCCGCGGAGGCCGGGAACGAGCGGACGCCGATGAAGAACCGCGCGTTTCCCGCCCACATGCTCGCGGACGCCGCCCGGTACGCCGTCATTGGCGAGCAGGGCCGGCACGGGTGGTTCAACGTCGGTTTGCGTCGCACCGCCCCGGAACCCGGCAAGCGCGGCGGCACGGCAGACGTGGTGGCGATCCCCGGCGTCTGGGCGGACATCGACGTCGCGCACCCCGTCCACAAGAAGTCCGACGGGTTACCCACGACCTTCGAGGCCGCCCGCGACCTGATCGACGACGTCGGCATCCTGCCGAGCAAGGTGTGGGACACCGGCCACGGGCTCCAAGCGATCTGGCTGTTCCCGTCCCTCTGGACGTTCGCCGACGATTCCGAGCGGGACGCGGCGCAGGATCTCTGCAACGCCTTCAAACGAACCATCAATCACCACGCCGCCAAGCGACGATTGAAGGTCGATGCCGTCGCCGACCTCGCCCGCCCGCTGCGGTTGCCCTCCACGACGAACGTCAAGGACGTGTTCGACCCCAAGCCGGTCCGCGTCGTCGAGTCCAACGACTGCCGCTACACCCCCGACGAGATCCGGGCGGTGTTGGTGAAGCCCGAGCCGGTCACGCCGAAGGCGGAACCGAAGGCGAGCAACCGGACCGACCCCGGCGTCGACCACCTGCCCGACGACTTCGACCTGATCGAGCGGGCGCGGCGCGCGGGGAACGGGAACAAGTTCCGCGCCCTGTGGGACGGCGACGACGGGTTGCACGGGGGCGACACCAGCGCCGCGGACCTGGCGCTGTGCGGCATACTCGCGTTCTGGACCGGGAAGGACGCCCGGCGGATCGACCGCATCTTCCGCATGTCGCGCCGGTGGCGGGACAAGTGGGACGCGAAGCACTTCGCGAACGGGGACACCTACGGCGCGGGCACGATCGCGACCGCGATCAAGGGCTGCCGCGAGGTGTACGACCCGACGCGGGGAAACGAGCCGCGCGCCGACGACGACGATAGCCCCGGCGGCGGCGGTGCGGACGCGAGCAACGGGGCCGGCAACAAGATGGGACCGCCGATCCCGCTCGACGCGCGGGTCCCGCCATCGTTCCCGGACGGCGTCTTCACCGGATGGCTCGGGGACATGGTCGACGCCGCGTCCCGGGCGCACGAGACGCCCCCGGAACTCGGCGGGATGCTCGCGCTGTCCGTGCTGGCGTCGGTCGCGCAGAAGCGGTTCACGATCCGCCCCGAGCCCGGCTACTTCGAGACGCTGGCGATCTGGGCCGTCTGCGCCCTCGTGCCGGGCAACCGGAAGTCGGCGGTGCTGACGGAACTGGCGCGGGCGCTGGTGAAGTGGGAACGCGAGCAGGCGGCGAAGGTCGGCGAGGAGCGGAAGCTGGCCGAGTCGAAGCGCAAGACGCAGGAGGCGCGGATCGCGGAACTGCGGGCGCAGGCCAAGAAGAAGGCCGGCGCGGACTTCGCCGCCGCGCAGAACGAGATCGCCGAACTGGAGGCCGGGCTGCAAGAGATCCCGGAGCCGCCACGGCTGTTCGCGCAGGACGTGACGCCCGAACGGCTCGGCAGCCTGCTCGCCGAGAACATGGAACGCCTCACCCTCTTGTCCGACGAGGGAGGGGTCTTCGACCTGCTCGGCGGGCGTTACAGCGACGGCATCCCGAACATCGATCTGGTGCTTCAGGCGCACAACGGGTCGATGGTCCGCGTCGACCGCGGGTCGCGGCCGCCGGTCGTGCTCAACCACCCGGCGCTCTCGATGGGGCTGTCTCCGCAGCCGGACGTGTTGGCCGGCGTCACGAAGCACAAGGGGTTCCGCGGCCGCGGGCTGCTCGCCCGGTTCCTGTACGCCGTCCCCGTGTCGCGGCTTGGGTACCGGAACTTAGATCCGTGCCCGATCCCCGACGACGTGAAGGCTGCGTACGAGGCCGCCATCGAGTCGCTGGCGAACGTGCCGGCAAACGTGATGAACGGCGAGGAGCGGGCGCGGATCATCTACCCGTCGCCCGAGGCTTGGCGGGTCTGGAAGGCGTGGCAACGCGAGGTCGAAGCGATGATGCGCGAGGGCGGGCGGTTGGAGAACCTGACCGACTGGGGCGGGAAGTTGCCGGGCGCGACGGCCCGGATCGCGGGTCTGCTCCACTTGGCCGACTACGCCAGTTGTCCCGAGTCGTGCAACGAGGTGACCGAAGGCACGATGGCGCGGGCGATCGTCTTCGCCCGGTTCCTGCTCGAACATGCGTTGATCGCGTTCGACCTGATGGGGGCGGACGTCGGGCTGGAGGCGGCCCGGAAGCTCTGGCGGGCGATCGAAGCCAAGCGCGCGGCCACCTTCACCAGCGCCGAGATCTGGCACCCGCTGCGGGGCACGTTCGTCCGGGCGAAGGACGCCGAGCCCGGGTTCGAGGTGCTGGTCGAGCACAACTACATCGAGGAGTTGCACACGGCCGAGCGCGGCAAGGCGGGCCGCCCGTCCCGCCGGTTCCGGGTCAACCCGGTTCTGGTGGAGGGTTGGCGATGAGGGGTTTTTGTCATTTCTGTCATTTATGGCATAGGGAGATAAAAAGCCCCTTTAGACCTCTCTCTCTCCCTTATTCATTCCCTACCTCGCCCCGTCTCTCTCTAGGCATCAATGACAAATATGACAGAAACCCCCGATCGGGCGGGAGGGTCATCGCATGACCCTAGACCGTCGTGACCAGAATGACCAGAACGCCGACCGCGAGACCGTGTTCCGGGTCATCGTCGCCCCGGGCAAAGGGGCCGAACCGCCTGCTGCCGTTCGGTTGAGGCAGTGGTTGAAGTTGGGGTTGAGGGGGTTCGGGGTTCGGGTCGAGTGGGGAGACGCCACAAACGCCACCTGCGCGCCTAGCGGGCACGAAGACGCATCAGGCGAATCGGAGCTGCCAACCACGCCACCGGACGGGGCGACGCGCCAGAGGGGAAATGGGGAGGGGTCGATATGAATAGCACATATCTAGTTCCGTGGGTCCTCCCCGACGGATGCACCGCTAGCGCCCCGTGCGGGAACAGCCAAACTATTCAATTGACTTTCCTTTCCTTAACAAACCGGAGGTAACCCATGACGAGGAATGAGATTAGGCGGCTCCTGTTTGAGGGCTCAAAGAGGGAGATTGAGGGCCTTTGCGAGCGTGGAACTCCCGACGGTAAGCCGTTCAACGCCAAGGGTTACGCGGGGAGCGCGCTGGAGGGGCTGAAGGACGACATTTACCACGCGCACAGGGCAGAGGCCCGCTATTCGCCGCGGCGGTGGCTGGGGAGGCGTCCGACCGCGAGTGAAAGCGTCCAGTTCTCGCGCGAGTCGTTCCGGATGCGCGACGAGGGGCTGATCGTGCTGCTGGCGGAGAACGGCGCGAACCGGACGGCGTGGATTCGGCTGCCGGAACTGGCCGCACGTTCCGCCCCGGGGGAGGCCGCCGCGCAATGACCGACCCGGCCGCCCATCCCGACCCCCCCCGCCGCCCGTACACGCCCCGCGGCACGATGCGCGACGTGTTCACGTCCCTCGTCTCGTGTCCCGGGTGCGGCGCGGAGGCGGGGTTCCGGCTGGGCCGGAAGCAGGACCACGGCGACGCGGTGTCCCGGTACGCGGCGTGCCCGTGCGGTGAGCGGTTCAAGGTCATTTACGAGCGGGGCGAAATTCTCTGAGGCCAATTCCGCAATACGGAATTGCCGCCTTCGCGCCCGCTAGATTGCCCGCATGGCTCAGGACGTACCCCCCAACCTCCGGACGCTCGGCCGTATCTGCCAAGAGACGGGCGCGACCTATCAGGCCGTGTCTCGCATCGTCGCCGACCACGGCATCGAGGCGAAAATCACGTTGAACGGGCTGCGGTACTTCGATAACGACGGCGTCGGGCGGATCGTGGCTGGCCTCGCCGGGACGCTGGCCACCCCTGAACCGCGGGTCGACTTGCGCGGCACCCCCGACAACCGGAACCTGATCGCGGGCCCGCCGCCGGCCGTGATCCGCATGACGGCGGCGGACGGGGGGCGGCGATGATCCGTAACGGCGTCCGTTACGTGAAGCACTGCGGCGAGTACGTCCCCGCCTCCCGCGTCCGCGCGATGCGCAACCGCGCGAACTTCCGCGCGGCCGAGCAGGAGGCCGCCCGCCAATCCGTCCGCGTCGACCTGCACGCCGCGTTCCCCCACGGGTTCGGCCGGTTGACCGGGGCGGAGGTCCGCGAGGTCGTGGCCGACTGCGCGCGGCTGGAGGGGCTGACGGTGTCGCTGGTCGGCCACGCGACGATCGAACCCGCCCCTGCCCCGGCCGCTGCGGTCGAGGCGGACGACACCGACACCGCCTCGGGAGACGTGTACCGCATGCGCGGCATCTGGGCCGACGACGGGGGGCCGGCAATTGAGGATTAAGCCCTACCAGCCGCCGGTGCCGCTGGACGAACTGCGCGGCGAGGCCGAATGGCTCTGCCGCAAGGTCGCGGGGCGGGACCTGTGGGGCGTGCCGCTCTACATCCGGTTCCAGTCCGAGCTGCCGACCGCCCGCGGCCGCCACTTGCACGGCTGCACCGGCCCGAACCTCGACCTGCTGTTCCGCCCGCACGTCGGCCGCCGCAACTGGTTCGGCCGCGGCCCGGCGATGCTGATCTGCGACGTCGCGAAGGCCGACGGCCTCCGCAAGAGCGCCGCGCCCGTCTACGCCGCCCACCCCGGCGACACCGACCTGACCGACCGGGCCGTCGCTTCCCTGTTCCGCCGGGCCGTGCTGCAAACGGCGGTTCACGAGCTGGCGCACGTCGCGAACGGCACCCGCCCCGACCCGAAGCGCCGGGCGAAGCCCGCCGAGGTCGAGGCGCTCGCGAAGTGGATCGACCGGGTCATCCGCCGCCCCGCCAGCGGGGACGTCCCCGACGCGCCGCCGTTCGAGAGTCACGGCGGCCCGTGGGTCCGGCTGGCGCTGCACTTCGCCCACCGCGCCCGGGCGGCCGGCGTCCCGCTGTGCCCGGACCGCGTCGCGAAATGCGACCAGTACGGACTGTCGCCGACCGCGGACTACCTGGCGGCGCTCGGCGATGAGCCGGACCGTCTGGCCGGGCTGGGGATGAACGAGCTCGCGGCGACCCGGGCGCCCGCCGCGTTCAGCGCGCTGTGGGCGGGCGACTGGTGCCGGTGGCACGACCGACGAAACACGAAGCTCGCGGCCGACGCCGCGGGCACCTCACACTGACGGAGCCTCACCCGATGAGCTTGGCCATCCTGAACACGTTGGACGAACGGAAACAGCAGCGGATCGCCGCGGCGGAGGCGGACTTCAAGTCGCTGGTCCGGCAGATCGCGGACGGCGGCGACGAGCCGGCCGTCGACCGGGTCGAGCAGGTGCTCGCCGTGCTGGGCAAGGACGTGAAGGACCTGAGCGCGGCGGTCAACCTGTACCTCCGCCGCCGCGAGATGTGGCAGCAGGTCGAGCCGTTGAGCCGCCACGCGACCGAACTGGCGGAGATCGAAGCGAAGATCCGGGCCGCCAACGCCAAGCTGATCGCCGCGCAGGAGGAGCACAAACACACGTTCCTGCCGCTTCGGTGGCGGCGGGAGCAGATCACGCAGGAGAGCCTTCAGGGCGGGCTGCTGAAGCAGGAGCTCCGCAAGACGTGCCCCGACCCCAAGCTCGTCGACCGGTGGGACACCATCCAGTCGAAGCGGGCGCGGTTGTACCAGCGGGCCGGCGAGCTCCGGGAAGTCATCGCGTTCCGCCCGGAGGCGGAGCGCAACGTGAAGGCTGGCACCGTCGTCAAAAACGGCGTCGCGACCGACTGGACGGCGATCGGCAAAAAGCAACTCGCGGCCGCCGACGCTGCAGCGGCCGAACTGGAGGACGTCGAGCGGCAGATCGCGGCTGCGGAGGCTGCGGAGAAGGAAATCGGGGAGCTGATGTTGGAACCGTAAACCGGCGGCTCGTGAGGTGCCGTCTGCCGGCCGCCCGGGGGTTGAGTCCTGCCCCCGCGGCCGGCGTTTAAAGACTCCTTGGCGCGAGAGACACCCGCGCCAGCAATGCGCGGCCGGGGGGCTTTGAATCCTTCCGCCCCCGGCCGCTTTTTCTGGAGACGACCTTGCCGAAGTTCCAAGACAACGCCGGTCGCGAGTGGCGTGTGCGGATCACCCCGGACGTCGTGCGTCGGGCGCGGGCGGAACTCGACCTCGACCTCGCGAACGTCGGGGCCAGCGGCGCGTTCGACCGCCTGTCCGCGGACCCCATCCTGCTCATCGACGCCGTCTGGCTCGCGATCGCCGACGATGCCGCGACGCTCGGCGTGACTCAGGAACAGTTCGCCGCGTCGATGTCCGGCGACGCGCTGGAGTACTGCGGGATCGCGCTGGCGGACGCCGTCGCCGAGAGCGTCCCCGTGAAGTACCGCACCGCAATCCGCGACCTGTGGCAACTGACGACCGACCTCGACCTCGACCGGCTGTACCTGCTGCGGTTGAAGATCCTGTCGTTCAACCCGCACGCGACCCGCTGATTACCCGATGCGAACCTACGACGACGACAAGGGCCGGCGGTGGGTGTTGCGGATCGACGTGGCGGCCGCGCGCCGGATCGCGACGTTCGCCGGCATCGACCTCGTCGCCGACCCGCCCGACAAGTGGCTCGCCATGCTGCGCGACGACCCGGTGGCGCAGGCGGAAACGTTCTACGCGATCGTCTGGCCGACGTGCGGCGCGGCCGCAGCCGCCGACGTGCTCGCCGGCTTCCGGGGCGACGCGCTGCGGGACATCGCGTCGACGGTGTTGGACGCCGTCACCGACTTCTTCCCGCCGCCCCCGCCGGACGGGGCTAAGCCGCGGAGCGAGGACGACGACGACGGGCCCGCGGAATCGGGCTGGCCGGTCGTGTACCGGCTGGCCGGAATGTGCGGGGTCGACCCCGGGCCGCTGACGTTGCGGGAGCTCGTGTGGATGGTCGAGGGGCACGGCCGCGACGCGTGGGAGCGGACGTCAACGCTCTGCGCGCTGATGGTCAACACCAGCCCCGCGCGTAACCCGAAGGCCAAGCCGATCGAACCGGGCGCGTTCAACCCCTACCGGCCGCGCCGCCGCCGGCGCCGCGAGGGCTTCGAGATCGGCAAAGACGTTTCGTGGGCCGACCTCGCCGGCTCGCTCGGCGTCAAGGGCGAACCGACGAAGGCGAGACCCGCCGCGTACCTGAAAACCGGGGAGACCAAACCATGAGAACCTTCAAAGACGTGGCCGGGCGGGAGTGGCAGATCGAGGTCAACGCGTGGAGCGTCGGCCGCGTGCGGAAGCTGGCGAACGTCGACCTCGCGAACGCCGGGGTACTGATGTCCCAGGTCGCGGACCCGGTGACGTTCGTCAACGTCCTGTGGGTGCTGGTCGAGCGGCAGGCGACGGCCGCGGACGTGACCGACGAGGACTTCGGGCGGGCGATGAACGGTGCCGAGTTGAACGCCGCCGCCGACGCGCTGGTCGAGGCCGTCGCGGACTTCCTGCCGCTGGAGACGGGCGCGGGGCTGCGGAAGCTGTGGGCGAAGGGCGGGGAGGCCGCCCGGCGGAACGGCGACGCGTTGATCGCCGCGATCGACCAACTGGACCCCACCACCCTCTAACCCCCCGAAAGGTCCCCACGATGTCAGCAGGAGCGATCAAGGCCGGCGCGGCGTTCGTCGAGGTGTCCGCCAACGACAGCAAGGCGCAGCGGGTGCTGCGGCAGTTCGAGGCGAAGTTCCGCGCGTTCGGGAACGGGATGAAGCAGGTCGGGGCCACCATGACCGCCGCGATGGCCGGTGCCGCCGTCCCCGCGGCGTTCGGCGTGAAGTCGTTCGCGACGCTGGAGCAGTCGATGGCGAACCTCCGGGCCGCCGCCAACCCGACCGCGCAGGAGTTCGACCAGATCACCGCCGCCGTCGACCGGATCAGCAAGAGCGCCGGCAAGGGGCCGGCGGACGTCGCCAACGCGATGGGCGAGTTGCTGAAGGCCGGCATGTCGCTCGACCAGGTGCTCGGCGGCGCGACCGAATCGGCGGTGAAGTTCGCGAAGGTGGGGACGATGGACGTGGCCGCCGCCGCGACGGTGATGAACGACGCGCTGAACGTGTTCGGGAAACAGGGGCTCACCGCCGCGCAGGCGGTGGACACGATCAGCCGGGCCGCGGACGCGTCGTCGGTCAGCATCGAGCAGGTCGCGCAGGCGTTCAGCATGTCGTCGGCGGTGTTCGGGCAGGCCGGCATGAGCATCGAGGACCTGTCCGCCGCGATCGCCGTGCTGGGCAACGCGGGCGTGAAGGGGTCGGACGCGGGCACGTCGCTGAAGACGATGCTTTTGCGGCTGCAAACCGGGGCGGAGTCGGCCGGCAAGGTGATGGACGAACTCGGGATCAAGGTGCGGGACGCCAACGGGAACATGCTGCCGATGCGCGGGATCGTCGCGGAGCTCGAAAGGAAGCTCGGCGGGTTGAACGCGGTCGCGAAGGACCAGGCGTTGCTCGACCTGTTCGGGTCGGACGCGATCCGGGCCGGGGCGATCCTGCTCCAGTCGGGCGCGAAGGGGTTCGACGCGTTCACCGGGAAGATGAACGAGAGCCTGAGCGTCGGCGCGAAGTTCGCGCAGGTGACGGACACGCTGGAGGGCAAGTTCGCCGCGTCCACCGCGTCCGTCGAGCGGGCCGGCGCGGCGGTGGGGCAGGCGCTGTCCCCGGCGCTGGCTGCGCTCGGGTTGAAGGTGACGGACGTCGCGGGGCGGGTCGCGGCGTGGGCGCAGGCCAACCCGGAACTGGTGCGGACGATCGGGACGGCAGGTGTGGCGCTGGCCGGGCTGAGCATCAGCGTGGTCGGGATCGGCGTGGTGATGTCCAACGCCGCGGTCGCGATCAAGGGGTTCGGGGCCGCGATGGCGTTCGTCGCCGCCAACCCGCTGGTCGCGGGGCTGACGGTGCTGGCCGCCGCGGTAGGTGCCGTTGCGATAGCGGCGCGGGCTGGGGCGTCGGGCGCGGTCGAACTGGCCGACGCGCTAGAGGGCACGCGCAAGAAGGGCGACGAACTGCGACAACTGGACGATTACCGCCTTCAACGGCTGGCGCAACTCGCGAAGCAAGAGTCGCTGAACAGCGACGAGATGCGAGAGGCCGCCCCGCTGATCGCGACGCTGTCCAAACAGTACGGGGACCTCGGACTGTCCCTCGACACCACCACCAAGAAACTCGTCGGGTTCGCCTCGGCGCAGCAGAAGGTCCGGAAGGCGATGCGCGCTGCGGCTGAGGCCGAGGTCAAAGCGGAGATCGCGGAGGTGGAGGCGAACCAAGCAAGGTTTGCCCGCCAGGTGCAAGTTAACTCCCCAGAGGGGGCGCAGGTGATGGCGCTGGCTGCTCGTAAGCGGGCATTGGAAGCCCGATTAAAGGCGCTCACGGCTGGGGACACTGATTCCGTAACCGGGCAAAGCACAAGCGATGCCGACAAGCTGAAAGCGACAATCGCCGTTGGTTCCGCCGGACGGTCCACGAGGACAAGCGACGCCGCCGGGCTGTTCCCGTCCGCAGGTGCCAAAGAGGCCGCCAAGGATGCCGCGGACGAACTTGCCAAAATCGAGGCCGACCACGCCAAACGGCGAATGGACGAATACGACCGCGAAATCGCCGAGGCGAGGGAGACGGCAGCGGAGAAGCTGAAGCTGATCGACCAATTGACGAAAGGCGCGCAGAGCCAGCAGGCGGTTGCCGACCTGATTGTGAAGCGGAAACAGGCCGAGTTAGACGCTGAGGCCGAGATCCTCAGGATTCAGCAGGCGAAGGCCAAGGCACAAGAGCAGGCGAGGACGGACGCGGCGCTACAGGCCAAGGAAATAGAGAAGCAGTACAGCGACGCGATCGGCAACCGCCAGCGGTCCGCGAAGATCGAGGCCGACATCTACCGCCAGCGCGAGACGGAGCGGGTGAAGGCGCTCAAGCTGTCACCGGACGCCGAGGCGCGGGCGCTGGGGCAGGTGGGCAAGGTCGCGGACTCGATCGGGAACGCGCCGGCGCGCGAAGCGGCGGACATCATCGGGGGGCTGAAGGAACAGGCGGCGCGGCAGGCGGCGGAAGCGCGGGGCGACCGGGCCGCAATCGCGAAGATGGACGCCGAACGGTTCAAGACCGACCAACTCAAGGGGATTACCGACGCCGGACTGATGGGGACGCAGTGGAAGCAGGCTGCGGCGCTGATCGACCAGATCGCCAAGGGCATGGCGGGCGCGGCCGACGCGGTGAAGGTCGAGAGTCGCGGCACGTTCAACGCGGCGGCGATCCAGGGGTTGCAGGGCGGCGGCATTCAGGAACAGATCCGCGACGGGGTCAAGGCCATCGCGCAGAACACCAAGCCGTTGCGGCACTCGCTGCCGGGCATGGTGCGGTTCGTGTAACGGTCGGACGTGAGGCCCGCGGGCGTGTGCCCGTGGGGCGGGGCGGCCCTTTTTTTGGTGAGGGGCCGCCCCGTACCTTTTTCACCTGTACGTGTTCCTCGCGACGTCCTTGATTGCGAGGACGACGAACCCGGCGACGTGGAAGGCGACCGCGCCACCGGCCATCAGCAACCCCCCGATCATCCACGCCGCGATACCGACGCCGGTTAACGGGTCGATCTGTCCGCCAGCTTTCGCCATGATGCTGAGGCAGACGATGAAGCAGACGCCGGCGGCGACCGCGTACGCGACAGCAACACGCCGCAGCCACACCGACCCCTTCACGATCGCCTCATATCCCGGAAGGCCCCTTGCTGACTGCGGCCTAGGGGCTTGCGCGTTCGTGTTCGTGTTCGGCGTCGCGTAGTCGATCGGATCGGGCACGGTTACGACCTCCCGTGTGTGACCCGCCGCCTACCTTGGCGGCGGGTTTGTTCGTTTGTGGACTACCCAGCCCGCTTCTTGGACTTCCTCGCCGCCGTCGCCAGCGATTCGAGGGCGCGGGCGTAGTCGTCCTCCAGCCCGTCCGTCACCTCACCCATCACGACCTTTTGCACGACGGGCGGCTGCTCGACGAACCAAAGCAGCAACCGCGTGACGACCGCCTTCTGCTTGCGAGTGTCCCCGCAGAACGCCCGCAGTTTCACAACCGCCGAGTCGGGAACGCCGCCGAGATTGAACGTGTGTGTTTTCGCCACGGACACCCAATCTAACCACGGGGCACCATTTCACAACACCTTTTAGGGGCGAGAGTTACGCCCGTTTTGTTGGTTGTATTAGGTTTAGTATGGTTGATTTAGGTTGAAACCTGCGAAGGTCTGAATAGGATGGGCGAACCTCATTGAAAGGAGACGCGAATGGTAGTGACGAAAAAAAGTCGTGTCCGCGAGGAACTGCGGCGCGCCCGGCGGATCGCCGGACTGACGCAGACGAGACTCGCCCGAAACCTGCGGGTGACGGTCAGCGCCGTTAGCGCTTGGGAGGCCGGCATTCGCACGCCGTCGGCCAACCTGATCCCCGACCTCGCGGAAGAACTGGACGTGACGCCGGGCGTGTTGCTCGACTGGATCGACCGAACCGCCACCGCGGCCTAACCGGAGAACCGATGGAAGCGAACACGCCCCCCGACCACGTCTCCCGCGCCGACGCCACCCGTCGGATCGCCGACCTGCTGCGCGTCGCCCGCAAGGCACGCAAGGTTCACCGCCACGCCCTCGCGATGGCCGACGCCGGCGACGACATCCTCGCCCGCGCCCGCGACCTGCACGCCGCGACGTGGCAGCGGATCGCCGCCCTCGCCCTCGACCACAACGTCGTCTTGACGATCGACCAGAACGCGACGGCCGCACAACCGACCAGCTAAACCCCCGGCATCGGCAGGACGCCGACGCCCAACCCGGCGACCCCCCCACGCCTTTCTTCTCACGGGCAGACGCGGGGAGGCCACCAAGGAGGCCCGATGATACGAACGGACACCCGCCGCGACAACGACCACGCCGAACCGCCCGGGCGCGAGTTCGCCCGGTTCGTCTACGCCGACCGCGAATACTCGCTGCGCGCCGCCCCCGACGCGTGGTTCGACCGCCAGCCGGACAGCGGCGCGGACGCCGTCAACCGCTACCTCGACGCCGGCTGCATGATGTTCCCCGACTGGCTCGCCGCCGACGAACTGGCGAAGGCTATCGCGGCCGGGCTGCTGTACGTCATGCAACGGGAGTGGAAAGGGGGCGGCCATGTCGAGTGAGCTGCTCGCCGCGTGTGTGGCGCTGGAAGATCCGCACTTCGAGCTCACCGCCGAAGAGGCCGCCGCGATCCTCGCCGCGATCGACAAGGCCCGGCGGCAGGGCCAGCGGATCGGCCGCCTGACGCTCGCGCTCTGCGCCGTGCTGCGCCGGCAACTCGCGGAGACGGACGACGGGACCGAGGACGCGACCGACTCCGACAGCGACGTCGATGACGCGCCAGCCGTGCGGCTGCCGGTGCTGACGCTCGACCTCGCCGAAACGGGGGGGAGGGTCGCGTGCTGACCTACCGCTACAGCGGCAAGCGCCGCAACGCCGACCTGTTCGCGTGGCTCACCCGCGCCGCGACCGGCACGTCCCACCCCTGCCGCGGTGTCGTCGACAGTCGCACCGGGGCCGTGCGGTTCTACGGGAAGGGGTTGCCCCGGCCGACGCCGCGGGGCTGCCCGCTCGGGAAGCGCCGGCGGTGCTTGGCGGATCGGTGTGGCGACGACTGTTGAGCCGGCAAGCTCGACCATGCGGGCGGCGGCGCTTCACCCGAAGTGCCCCGCCCGCTTTCGTTTAGCGCGTTGTCCGGAGCGGCCGCGGGCCCGTAGGGTGTCGCCGTAGTGGAGGACCAGATATGGCCAAGGTACTCGTGGTGGACGACGCGACCGACCTTTGCCGCGCCGTCCGGCGGATGCTGGAGCAGGCCGGCCACACGGCCGAGTGCGCGTACGACGGGCGCACAGCGATCGACGTGATGGAGGCCGACGGGTTCGAGGCGGTGATCCTCGATTACATGATGCCGGACATGACCGGGCTCGACGTGCTCGCCGCGATGCGAGCGTCCGAGCACCTCCGCGGGCTGCCCGCCGTCCTGTTCACCGCGTTCCCGGACCCGGCGCTGGCCGGCCGGGCGCGGGAGCTCGGGGCCGACGGGGTCGTGCCGAAGGCGGGCGACTTCGACCTACTGCTCAACTGGGTGTCCGCGGCCGCGCGCCGGCAGCAGCAGCCGCACTAGATTTCGGCCGGCGGCGACCGTATTCTCCGCCCCGTTTGGTTCACCACTCGCCCCGGCCTCGTTGGCCGGGGCATTTTCGTTGGGGCCGGTATCAGGGCAGCGCGGCGCGGACGGCGGCCAGCGTCTTGAACAGGAACCGCGCGTCCTTCGACACGACGTCCCGCACGCCCAGTTCGCGCAGGCGGGTCACGGCAAGGCTCTCGGGGTACGCGGTGATCGCGACCACGGGCAGGTCGACGAACCGCAGGTACGCGCGGACGATCTCCAGGAACGTCACGCCGTCCATGCCGGGCATGTACACGTCGGTCAGTACCAGGTCTGGGGGGTGGTTGACCATGACCGCGAGCGCGTCCCGGCCGTTCGGCAGGCAGCGGACCGCGTGCCCCTCGCGGCGCAGCGCCTCGGCGAGCAGGTCACAGTCCTTCGGGTTGTCGTCGACGACGAGGATGTCAGCCACCCCCGCATTATGCGCTCGGCTCAGCCGTGGGCGACGGGAGAGGGCATCAGGGAAATCGCCTTGCGGGCACGGCGTCCCGCCCCTTTCCTTGCGCCTTGCCGTTGGGGCCATTGGTCCAGATGATCGGTGAGCAAGTTGGAGGTTCAATGGCTGAGGCGAAGTCGGCGCGGGTGTTCTTGAGCTGGTCGGGGCCGCGCAGCAACGCGGTGGCGGCCGCTCTGCGCGATCTTATCAAGGTGGTGATTCAGTCGGCTGATCCCTGGATGTCCGCCGTAGATATCAGCGCTGGTGGTCGCTGGAGCGACGAAATAGCTCGGGAACTGAATAACGCCGTAGTCGGGATCATCTGCGTCACGCCCGAGAACAAAGACCGCCCTTGGTTGAACTTCGAGGCCGGCGCGATCTCCAAGGTCGTAAACGAGCTGACCTATACCTGCCCTTACCTCCTTGGCCTTGAAAAGGCTGACGTCACCGGCCCGATGTCGCAGTTTCAGATGGTGAAGGCGGACAGGGAAGGGACTCGGGCCGTGATAGAAGTCATCAATAATGCGATGGCCAGCCCCCTTCGGCCGGACGTGCTCACCAGGTCGTTTGATGCGTTCTGGGAGGATTTCGCCAAGAAGCTACAGGCGATTCCCGCTGTTCAGAACGCGCAGCCGGAACGACCGGAGCGCGAGATACTTGAGGAATTGCTGAACCTCACCCGAGACATCGCGAGGCGGCCCGCTGCCATCCCGCCCCCAATCTCGAACGCTGAGAGATTCAAGATGGGGTTTCGCAATGTCTTGAACCATCGTGGCGAGATGCGGGAATACACCGCCGACGACCTGAGGCTAATTCTCGCCCAGATGGCTGACACTGAAATGGACACAGAAACCCCTCCCCAGACACCGAAAAACGCGGTATGATTGCAAGGGCTGCAACGGTGCGGCTGACACGGAATCGCCCGGTTTCATTCGCGTTTTCGCTGATTTGTGACGTGTGACAGCGTTCGTTCGGGACCAAGAGGTCGCAAGTTCAAATCTTGTCACCCCGATTAGCTACGGCAGGGACTTACGGCGATCCGAAAGGGTCGCCGTTTCTCTTTGGGCCACACCCGTTCCGGGTCAGAGCAAGTTCGGGGTCACGCGTCAGCGATGCCAGGGGTGCGAAGCAGCCCTGCGACTCACGCAACGGAGGACGTTGGCACCTCCTCCACGCCGGTCGGCCGCCCGTCCGCCCCTGATTCACTTCGCTCGCGCGCGGCTCTAGGGGAACATGATCTGAGCCGTCTGGTGAAGGTAGCGTCGCCAGTTGAGCCACTCGTGGCCGCCGGTGCTGAGGACCCAGAAGTTCCGGACGCCGTGGCGGTTGATCACGGCCCACGTGTTCTGCCCGTTCCGCAGGGCGATGTCGGTCTCGCCCTGGGCCATGTAGATGGGCACGCGGAGCAGTTCCTCGTTGGTGCGCGGGTCGCTCAGCACCTGCTTGAAGTTTTCCTCGAAGGCCTGGACCTTGTCGGGGAAGTAGCCGGAGCTGTAGACGTAGAGTTCGCCGAACGTGTCGAGGCGGGACAGGCCGGTGTTCATGACGACGAAGCCGCCCATTGACAGGCCGGCGAGCGCGCGGTTCTCGCGGCCAGGTTTGGCCCGGTAGTGCTTCTCGACGTGGGGGATGATATCTTTGATGTATTCCTGCGTGCAGGCGTCGTCCTTTCCGGGGGCGGGCGGGTCGGCCGACGCGATGCCCCGCGTGTTGGGCATCACGATGATCATCGGCCTGGCCTTTCCGGCGGCGATCAGGTTGTCGAGGATGAGGTTCGCGCAGCCGCCGCCGGGCACGGTGCGCGTCCAGTGCGAGTCGTCCTCGCCGCCGCCGTGGTTCAGGTACAGCACCGGGTACGTCGCCGCCGCGTCCTGCTCGTACCCCGGCGGCAGGTAGACGTGCATGCGCTTCTGCTGCCCGGCGTGGTTCGTGTAGGTCGCCTGCTCGACCTTGCCGTGCGGCACGTCGGTTTTGGCGTAGAAGGTGACGTCGTCGTGCGCGGGAAGGGCCGGGAGGATCGGCAGCGGGGCCGGCCCCCTCTTCGGCACCGGCCTGCGCCCGACGCCGGGCGGCCGGTCCTGGGCCGGCAGATCAGACGTCCCGATGAAGATCGCGATCAACAACGACGCGAGTTTGAAGTTGATCCGGCTTGTACTGCCCATCGACGTGCTCCTCAGGTTGCGCCCCTTTTCGCCCGTCCGGCGCGGTCAGCGGAACACGTGCTGCAGGAAGTGGTAGAGCGTGTTCTTCCAGTGCTTGCCGTCGTGGCCGTTGCCGTCGACGTGCCAAGTGTGGGGGACGCTGTTCTCCTTCAGGTACGTGTGGACGTTCTGGCTGATGCGGATCAGCCCGTCCTTGTTGCCGCAGGACAGGAACAGGAGCTTGAGCTTGTCCTTCGCCGCGGCCGGGTCAGGCACGAGGTCCTTCGGCTGCCGCGTGTTGGGCGCGGAGGAGAACCCGCCGACCCACGCGAACGTGTCAAGGTGCTTGAGGCCGAAGTTCAGCGACTGCCCGCCGCCCATCGATAGGCCGGCCAGCGCCCGGTGCTCGCGGTCGGCCTGCACCGAGTAGTTCTTCTCGACGAACGGGATCACGTCCTTCAGCAGGTCGTCCTCGAACTTGGCGAACGCGGGGGCGGAGCGCATCACGTCGCCCTCGGCCCGGTCGTTCGCCTGGGCCCGCCCGTTGGGCATGACGATGATCATCGGCGTCGCCTTGCCGTCGGCGACGAGGTTGTCGAGGAGCTGGCCGGGGTTGGCGAACCGCTGCCACTCGGTCTCGTCGCCGCCGATGCCGTGCAGGAGGTAGAGCACCGGGTACTTCTTTTCCTTCGAGTATCCCGGCGGCGTGTAGACGTTCATCTTCCGGGTCGTGCCGACCGACGTCGACGTGTAGCTCACCATCTCCAGCTTGCCGGCCGCCGCGCCGTCGCGCTTCTTGTCGAACCCGGGCGGGGGCTCGGGGAAGGCGGGGACGTCGTCGGCGTTGAGCGTGATCTGTCCGCCGCCGCGGCCGGTGCGGGCGGGGCGCTCCTGGGCGGAAACCTCCGCGGCGGTGAACGCGAACGCCGAGAGGCCGATCAGAAACTTCGGTAGGTGTCGTCGGATCATCGCTTGGTTCTCCGGTGTCGATGTGACCGCGTGTGCGTGTCGCGGGTGCGTGCCTGAACGTTCACTTCTGGAACAGCATCGGCGCGAAGCCGTGGAAGCTGCGGCGCCAGGTCTGCCATTCGTGGGCCGTGCCCTCGGACTCGTAGTACGCGTGCTTGATGCCCTGGGCGTCGAGCGCGGCGTGGAACGCCCGGGCGCCCTGCATGTTCTCGGTCGTCCCGATCGACACGTAAAACGCGTGGACCTTCTTGTTGAACGCCTCCGCGTCGGCGAACACGCCGTTGTAGGCGGTCTTGATGTCGTCGACCCCGCGCGACCCCGAGAAGACGCCGAGGGCAGAGAACTTGTCGAGGTGCTTCAGCCCGATCGACAGCGTCTGCCCGCCGCCCATCGAGAGGCCCGCCATCGCGCGGTGCTCGCGGTCCGCGATGGTGCGGTAGTTCGCGTCGACCATCGGGATCACTTCTTCGAGGAGGACCCGCTCGAACGGGTTGTTCATCGCGCCGGGGCCGCCGCGCCCGGGCGCCCCGCCCCCGCCGCCGGCCGGGCGCGTCGTCGGGCGCGTCGTCGGCGTGCCGCGGGCGAAGAGCGCGCTCCCGCCCCCGTTCTCCATCACGATCACCATGGGCTTCGCCTTCCCCTCCGCGATCAGGTTGTCCATGACGAAGTTGACCCGGCCCTGGGCGTACCAGCCCGTCTCGTCCTCGCCGGCGCCGTGCTGCAGGTAGAGGACGGGGTACCGCTGGTTCGACGCGTCGTACCCCGGCGGGGTGTAGATGAAGGCTCGGCGGGTCGCGTTCGTGACCTTCGAGTGGTAGGAGTGGATGCGGACGACGCCGTGCGGGACGTCCCTCGCGTCGTAAAACCCGTTCGCGGAGGGGTCAGGGATGTCGATGGCCGACATCCACTTGGAACTGCCGAAGAACGTCTGCGTGCCCGGGTCGTTGAACGCCGTGCCGTCCACGTAAACGTTGTAGTAGTGGAACCCGACGGGGAGCGGGTCGCCGGACGAGCCGTGCCAGACGCCGTTCTCACCCTTCGTCAGGGGAATGCGCCGGCCGACGCCGATCGCGACGGATTGGGCGTTGGGCGCCGCGATGCGGAAGTAGGCGCGCCCCTGGGGGTCGACCATCGGGTACTGGTAGCCGGGCGCGTTAAGCGGCGACGGCTTGGCGCCTGGCGCGGGTTGAGTCGAAGCGGGCCGAGTGGCCGCGGGCGCGGCCGCGGGCGCGGCGGGCGCCTGGCCGAGCGCGGTCGCACCGCTGACAGCGACCAACGCCAACAATGCCAGAGTGAAGCGAGCAGAATCCATGGGGTTGCTCCCGGTTCTGAATGTGCCGTCCGAACGCGCCGGCGTTCGGTTCATTTCTTTCGGAACAAGCGCGGCGCGAACTGGTGAAGGCTCCGCCGCCACGTGAGCCACTCACGGCCCGTGCCGGGCGACTCGTAGTAGACGTGCCGCACGCCGGATCGGCCCCAACTCTCGCGCACGCTTCTAATCTCGCGGTTCCCCTCCCGCTCGGCGGCGCCCGCGCTCAGGAAGATCAGGTCAGCCCGGCCGTTGATCCCGGCCGGGTCTCTGCCGACACGGTCGGTGACATCGGTCGGGAGAAGCGCGCCGAAACCCCCGACGTGCGCGAACAGATCCGGGTTACCCAGTCCGATGTGCAGCGCCTGACAGCCCCCGAGCCCCGTCCCGGCAATCGCACGATCGTCTGGGCCGGCGACCGTGCGATAGTTCGCGTCGATCATCGGGATCAGCTCGTCGACCACGACCCGCTCGAACGCGCGTGCCGCCGCCAGCCGGTCCCCACCCGCCGGCGCCGCCCCCTCGCCGACCTCCCCGGTCGGCCCCGTGGCGATGCCGCCGTCTTCCATCACCACGACCATCGGCCTCGCCCTTCCCGCCGCCAGCAGGTTGTCCAGAATGACGTTCACCCGCCCCTGCCGCCACCACGCGCGGCGGTCCTCGCCGTGACCGTGAAGGAGGTAAAGCACCGGGTAGCGGCCCCCCGGGTCCGCGTCATAATCCGGCGGCGTGTAGACCAGGACCTTACGCTGCTGGCGGGTCGACTTCGTCACGTACGGCCGGATGCGAACCTCGCCGTGCGGCACGTCCTTGGTCTCGTAGAACTCGTCGATCTTCGACGGCACCTCGATGCCGTTGACCATCCGCCCGAGGCCGAAAAAGCTGTCACCGCCCGGGTCGGTGAACGCCACGCCGTCCAGGACGAACGAATAGTAGTGGAAGCCCGGAGCCAGCGGAGCCGTGGTCACTGCCCACACGCCCTCGCCTTCACGGTTCATCTGGAGCCGATCGCCGCCGCCAACGTCCAAGAGCACCTGCCGCGCGTCGGGCGCGGGGATGCGGAACGTCACGCGCAAGTCGGGCTCGATCTGCGGGAACGCGCGGCCGGGCAGGTTGGTCGCCGCCGGACGCCGCGTGCCGCTCGGGCCGTCCGCGGCCCCGGCAGGGCGCGACGCCGCCGCCGCCGCGACGACGCCGATGGTTGTCCACACGCAGATGATCTTCATGGAGACACCGTCAGTCTCTGAACAGGAGCGGGGCGAACCCGTGGAGGCTCTTCCGCCAGGTGTGCCAGCCGTGGCCGTTGCCGGGGGCTTCGTAGTAGACGTGCGCGACGCCTCCGGCTTCGAGTTGCTCGTGGAACTCGCGCGCGCCGGGATTGTTCTCGGTGCCGCCGGCGCTGACGTAGAGCACCCTCATGCGCTTCGCGAACGCGTCGGGGTCGCCCAGGAGGCCGCCGTACCCCCACGGCACGGCGGGATAGCCGATGACCGCGCTGAACGACCCCGCGTACGCGAAGGCGTCCAAGTGGTCCTGCGTGATCTGTAACGTCTGCGTCCCGCCCTGCGACGTGCCCGCCATCGCGCGGTGTTCCCGGCCACGGAGCGTGCGGTAGGTGGCGTCGATCATGGGGACGGTCTCCGAGATGAAGACCCTGGCGAACGTCGTCCGGGATTCCCCCCGTCCGCGACGTGCTCCGACGCCGCCCGCGATACGGGGCGCATGCCCCGCTGCGGTGCCGGCATCCTCCACGACCACCAGCATCTCTTTCGCGGCGCCACGCGCGATCAGGTTGTCCATGATCTCGGCGACCCGACCCTGTTCCACCCAGGCACGCTGGTCCTCCCCCACCCCGTGCAACAGGTAGAGCACCGGGTAACGCTGCTGCGGCTTCTCGTCGTAACCCGGCGGCGTGTACACGAACGCCTGCCGCACCGCCTGCGTGATCGACGAACGGTAGTACCGCGCCCGAACCTCGCCGCGCGGCACGTCCTTCACGTGGTAGAAGTCGACCCCCTCCTCCGGCACCTCGAGCCCCGACAGCATGCGGCTGACGCCGAAAAACGACTGGCTCCCGGGATCGGCGGCCTCCGCCCCGTCGACGTCAAAGTGGTAGTAGTGGAACCCGGGGACAAGCGGGGGCGTAGTGACGGCCCAGAAGCCGTCGCTCCCGCGGGTCATGTCGTACCCGCTCCCGATCTGCACTGCGACGCCCCGCGCGCCGGGCGCGTAAAGGCGAAAGGTGGCCTGCCGGCGGTCGTCCACGCGGGGATAGTCGGCGCCGGGCACGTTGGTGATGGCCGGCCGCCCGTGGTCCGCGGGCGCCGCGTCCCCCTTCGGCACCGTCGACACGACCGGTCTCGCTCCCCCGCGGGACAGGGCACGGTCGGTCACGACCGCGCCCACCGCGACCGCCAGCGTGACCAGGCCGACCAGCATCGGCACCTTCGCGGCGGACCAGAAGAGCGACTTCATGACCGCGTGCGACAAAGCCGCCGCGCCCGCCGGGGCGGCCGCGGTCCCGGCGGTCGTCAGGGCGTGGGTGACCTTCGCTGCCAGGTGGGCCGGCACGGGGAACTGGTTCTCAACCGCGAAGAACGCCGAAAGGGAACTCGCGCCCAACTGCTCGGTGGCCACCCCCATTTTCCTGCGCAGCCGGGCCATCGCGCGGTCGATCCGCTTCTGCGCCGCCTCCTCGGAAATACCCAGCCGCCGCGCCACCTCCGCGACCGGCAGTTCCTCCAGGTACCGGAGCGTCAACACGTCGCGGTCGGCCTCGCTCAGGCGGGCGAGGGCCGAGTCGACCTCGGCCCCCAACAGCCCCTTGGGCATCGGATCCGCTTCGGTGACTGCCGGTCGCATCTGCGCCGCCTTCCGTTCGTGTTCCCTGCGCCGACCCGCGTTCCGCCGCGCCTGCAGGCAGGCCAGGTGCGTGACCTTGAGCAACCAACTCGACAGCACGACGTTCGAGGGCAGACCCCGGTGGCGCCGCGCGAGCACCATGAACACCGCCTGCGTCACGTCCTCGGCCAGGCTCGCGTCGGGCAGTTGACGCCTCGCGGCCGCGTAGACGAGCGGCAGATGACGCCGCGCCGCCTCCTCCAGCGCGGCGTCGGCGCGCGCCGGAGCGGACGGGCTGGGCGGGGGGGTCTCAGTCATGCGCGGCTTCTCTCGGCGATCCAGGGCCCCGCCGGCGTCGCGGACGGTCAGTGCTTCTCCTTACTCGTCGAGAGGTACTCCAGCAGGTCGGACAGGTCGGCCGCGGGGATCGATTGCTCGAAACCCTCCGGCATCACCGACCGCTCGGACGCCGCGAGGCCTTGGACATTCTTGCGGTCGATCGCGTGCACCTTCCCGGCCGCGTCGATGATTTCGATCGTCGTGCGGCTCTCGGCGAGCATCCGGCCGTAGAGGATCTGGTCCTCGGTCTCGACCGTCCACTGACGGTACGTGCCCTCGACGGAGCGGTTGGGGTCGAGGATCTCGATGACCAGGTCGGACTTGGCGCGGGCGCCGATGCCGGTCAGGTCGGGGCCGACCTTGCCGCCCTCCGAGCCGATCGCGTGACAAACGGCACAGTTCTTCGCGTACACCAGCTTGCCCCTCGCCGCGTCACCCCCCTTCTCGACTTGCGGGATCAGCGCCTCGATCAGTTTCGCCTTGTCCGGGTTCGGCGTGCCCCCGCTCGACTTCTCCAGCTTCCTCGCCCTGGCCGCGATCGCCTGCTCCTTGGAGCCCGTGAGGATCTGCCAGTGCTCCGAACGGAGGTCTTTCGGGTTGACCTTGCCCGCCTCGACGGCGGCCAGCAGCGCTTCCGTCCACGCCGGCTTTCGCAGCACGACCGCGATCGCGCCCCGCTGGGCCGTCGGCGAGTACGTCCCCCAACCGCTGACGACGGCTTCACCGGTCTTCGCGTCCTTGCTGGCCGACAGCGCGTCGAGCAGGCCGGTCTGAAGCTCGGGAGCCGCCGTGGGCGCGACCTGGCTGAGGATCAGCTTCACCGACTCCTGCGAATCTTCCACTTCGACCAATCGCTTCGCCGCGTCGATGCGGGCGGTGGCTTCGGCCTTGCCGCCGGCCAGGGTCGCGCGGAGCTCCTTGACGACCTCGCCCAGGTCCGCGGCGAAAATGTCGCTACGGCCCCAGCGGCCGCCAAGGGCGATCACACGGTCCTTCGCCTCCTTCGGCAGCGCGGCCGCCACCCGGCGAAGCGTCGCGACGTCCCCCGCGCTCAGCTCGGGCTTCTTCGCGGCCGGCCAGCCGTCGGCCAGTGCGGCCACGACGGCAGTCGCCAACTGCGGGTCGGCCTTCTCGAGCCTCGCGAGCGTGCCCACCACCGACTCGGTCGGCCCGCGCTGGGCGTAGTGCGTCGTGACGGCGGCCGCGACCTGCTTGACGACGGCGGGGATGCCGGCGGACGCCCGCTGGCCGTCCTGCGGCGCGTACGTGGCGAAGACCGATTGGAGGAACCCGGCGTCGTGGCGGGCGGCGGCGATCGTCGCCGCGTCGACGATCCACTTGTCCTCCGCGTTCTCCCGCTTCTCCAGCACCGCGAGGACGGCCGCGCCGGCGGCGTCGCTCGGCGGCATCTCCGACAGCGCCAGCAGCGCGACCTTGCGGACCTGCAGGTCGGCGTCCCCGAGCAGCTTGATCGCGCCGGACACGGACGACGCCGCGCGCGGGGCCGCCTCGATCGCGGCCTTGCGGACGCCCGCCGTCCCGCTCCCCAGGGCCTTCTGGATCGTCGCGTCGTCCGCCGCGTCGAGGCCGACGAGCGTCCAGATCGCGTGGATGGCCGGGGCGTTCAGGCCGATCTCGTCGGCCGCGCCGCCCGTGGCGATCTCCACCAGCTGGGGGGCGACGTCCTTGTTGTTCCGCTCGACGAGCAGCCGCTGGGCGTGGAGCCGCCACAACATGTTGTCGCTCTTCAGGGCGGCGAGCAGCGTGGCCGGGTCGTCGTTCGACAGCTTGAACGTTTTGCTCGGCGCGCCGCCGTCGGACGTCATCCGGTAGACCCGGCCGTGCCGCTTGTCGCGGAGCGGCGTCTCGTACGCCCCGCCGCGGCCGCCGACGAACCCGCGCGGGATCGGGTTGTGCTGGACGATGAAGTTGTACCAGTCGATGACCCACAGCGCGCCGTCCGGGCCGACCTCGGCCATGATCGGCGCGGTCCACTCGTCGTCGCTCATCAGGAAGCTGAAGTCGTTCCGGGCCGTGAAGTCGGACCCGGTCTTGTTGATGACGAACTTGCCGACCAGGTGCCCGGTCGGCTCGGCGACGAACGCGATCCGGTTCCAGTACTCCTTCGGGAACGACCGCGCCGTGTAGAGGGCGTGGCCGGCGCCCGCCGTGTACCGGTCGTGATTGTCGACGACCCGAACCCTGGCGCTGTTCGCGGGGAAGTAGCGCGGCGAGTCCGCGATCGGGCCCAGGCGCCTCGGCTTCAGGCCGCCCACCGTTTCGTAGTACCGGTTCGGGATCGGGCACGAGAACGACGGGTTCCCGTTAGCGGTCGACGCGACGATCGAACCGTCCTCGGTGAGGCCGATGCCCCACGTGTTGTTGTTCGACGACCCGAGGAACTCGAGCTTCGACCCGTCCGGCTTCATCCGGAACAGCCCCTGGCCGAACGAGACCTGCTGCCCGCCGACGGTGCCGCGGAAGCCGGAGTAGCCGATCGCCCCGTACAGCCAGTTGTCGAAGCCGTAGCGCAAGTTGCTCGGGCCCGCGTGCGTGTCGCGCGTGCCCCAGCCGGTGTGGAGGACCTTCCGCTCGTCGGCCTTGCCGTCGCCGTCCGTGTCCTTGAAGAACAGCGTGTGCGGCGCCTGCATCACGATGACGCCGCCGTTCGCGAAGCAGATCGCCGTCGGGATCGAGAGCTTGTCGGCGAAGACGGTGAACTTGTCGGCCGTCCCGTCGCCGTCGGTGTCCTCGCAGATCGTGATCTGGTCGCGGCCCTTCCCCTCGGGCTGCATCTCGTTCGGGTAATCCATCGTCTCCGCCACCCAAAGGCGGCCGCGCTCGTCCCACGCCATGCAGATCGGCTTCTTGATCTGCGGCTCGGAGGCGAACAGTTCGGCCTTGAAACCTGGGGGGAGGATCAGGTGCCGCATCGACTCGGCCGGCGACACCGGCTCCTGCATCGTCTTGATCGGCTCGCCCAGCGTGCCCCACTGCCGGCTCGGCGGATAGTTCGGGACGTTGGCGGGGACGTAGGTGAACGAACTCTCGGTCGGCCGCGGCGCGAGCGCCCAGTCGCCGGCGGCCCAGCGGATGCCGCGCTCCAGCAGGTTCTGGAAGTCCTCGTTGCCCCACGTCCGCCCGTCGTGCCCCCAGGCCGTGTAGAAGACCCGCCCCTTCTCGTGCGTGCGGACCCAGGTGAGCGGCTCCTTCGCGTCCCCCGCCGCGCGCACGGCCAGGACCGTGCGGTCCTTCTCGTTGTGCGCGTCGTGGGTGGCCGCCTCGTCCATGCTCTTGATCGGCTTAAGACCCTTGGTCACCGGGTGTCCGGTGTCGACGAGCGTCTCCTCGAACGTGCCGGTGCCGTTGCTCTTGATCCGCCCGCCGATCAGGGCGGTGACCGCCGCCGAGTCCGGGAAACAGCCCGAGCCGGCGTGGATCGGCACGAAGCCCTTGCCGCCGGCGACGAAGGCGAGCAGCGCCTGCTCCTGCTCCGGCGCGATGCGCGCGTAGTCCGCGTAGAGCAGCACCGCGTCGTAGGGTGCCAGCGTCCGCTCGTTCAGGTCCGAGATGCGGTCGGTGTAAACGAGGTCGACGCCGCGGCGGGCCATGCTGGAATGGACTTGTCGCGCGCGGTCGAGCGGCTTGTGAGGCCCGTCGTCGCCGAGGAACAACACCTTCACCCGACGCCCCGACGGCTTCACGTCCGCAGGCGGGGCGGCGGCCCCCACCGTCGTCGACGCGCTAAGCAAGAGACTGCACAAGGCGACGAGAACGCTCTTCAACATGAACACTCCTTCAAGTCCCCGCCTCAGCCGAAACCTTAATCGGTGGGCGCGTCGGTATATTCCCCCCCAAAGGGCGCGACAGACATCATTTCGCGAAAAAAGTGAGCGACGGCGCGTTTCCCCCATTATGGCCGGTCGCAGCCGACGGACGTCGAGAGTAATCACGGCCGCACAAGCCGGTTCTGGTCCGTTCGGGTGCCCGCTGTGAGACGCAGTCCCTTCCCTGACCCGCGGCGTCCCCGGCGGATCTCCCTGCGGACCGCAGCCTCACGAGAAACGAAGCAAAGAATGCCGTAGTGTCCCTCGGGTTCGGCCGTTGATGCCGGCCAGGAAGAGGATCGCAAGAAGGTTAGCCGTGTCACCCGCGACGAGCCCGGCACCCGCAAGGCCTCGGACGGGTTCAACAGGGACTTCGAGCCCAACATCTCCGGGCCCGCCTGCCGCCGGTCACGCGAGGATCTCTTTCACCACCCGCCCGTGCACGTCCGTCAGCCGGTAGTCCCGCCCCGCGTGCCGGTACGTCAGCCGCTCGTGGTTCAGCCCGAGCTGGTGCAAAATCGTCGCGTGGAAGTCGTGCAAGTGCACCGGGTCGTGCGCGACCTCGTAGCCGTAGTCGTCGCTCTCCCCGTACACCGCCCCCGCCTTGACGCCGCCGCCCGCCATCCACGACGAGAACACGAACGGGTGGTGGCTCCGCCCGGTCGGGCCGTCCGTGTGCGGCGTCCGCCCGAACTCCGTCGTCCAGACGACCAGCGTCTCGTCCAGCATCCCGCGGCTCTTCAGGTCCTTGATCAGCCCCGCGATCGCCTGGTCGACGTTCCGCGCCTTGGGCACGTGCTCCTTCATCGCGCTGTGCGAGTCCCAGTTGTTCGACGACCCCGAGTCGATCAACTCGATGAACCGCACCCCCCGCTCCGCCATCCGCCGCCCGACCAGACACTGCCACGCGAACCCCGACGTGCTCCCCCGCTCCAGCCCGTACATCGCCAGCGTGGCGTCCGTCTCCTTCGACAGCTCCAGCACGTCCGGCATCTCCCGCTGCATGCCGAACGCCGTCTCGAACGACTGGATCCGCCCGGCCAGCAGCGGGTCGCTGGGGCGGTCCTGTCGGTGCCGCCGGTTGAACCGCGACAGCAGGTCCATCTCCGCCGCCTGCACCGAGTCGCTCGGCGACCGCCGCGCCAAATCCTGCACCGGCTCCTTGCCCGGCAGGATGCGCGTCCCCTGGTGGCAGACCGGCAGGAAATCGCTCGACCACACCTGCGTCCCCGCGTACGGCAAATGCGGCGCGAGCACGACGTACGACGGAAGGTTCTTGTTCTCCGTCCCAAGCCCGTAACTGACCCAAGACCCGATGCTCGGCCGCTTGACCGTCAGCGACCCGCAGTGCACGCCCAGCGTCGCCTGGAAGTGCTCGAAGTGACTCCCGGTCAGCGACTTGATCACGCACAAATCGTCCACGACCGCCGCGACGTTCGGAAACAGCTCGCTGACCGGCGTCCCCGACTTTCCGGCCGGCGCGAACTTGAACTGCGGCCCGAGCAGCGTCCGATCCTTGTATTTCTTCCCCGCGTCCGCCGCCAGCCGCGGTTTCGGGTCGAACGACTCGAGGTGCGAGACCCCGCCGGTCATGAACAGATAGATGACCCGCTTCGCCTTCGGCGCGAAGTGCGACGCCTTGACCGCCAGTGGATCGGCTCCGCCCGGCGCGGTCACGCCGCCGCTCTCCGCCATCAGCTCGGAGACCGCCGCCGGCAGCAAAAGCGACCCGCACGCCATCGACCGCACGAATTGCCGCCGCGTCGGTCGAACCTGTGAACTCTTGATCAGCATCGGATGACTCACTCGACGAACACGAACTCGTTGCTGCTCAGCACGACCCGCAGGTAACTTGCCCACGCGGCCGGCTCCCCGCCCGCCGACGCCTTCAACCCCTCCACATACTCCACCGCCTCCGCCACCTCCGCCTCCGTCGCCGGCCGCCCCACCGCCAGCTCGAACGCCCGCCGCACCCGCGCCGCCGGCTCCGCCCGCTCCCGCACCACCCGCTCGGCCAGCAACTGCGCCTGCCGGTGGGCGAACTTGCTGTTCATCATGAACAGTGCCTGGTGCGGCGGCGTGTCGCTCCGCCGCTGTCCGGTCACGGCGTTGGTGTCGGCGCCGTCGAACGTGCCGAGGTACGGGTTCTGCCGGATCCGCTGCTGCATCAGGTACACGCTCCGCCGGTCCGACGCGAAGTCGTCCACGAACGGGTTGTGCTGCGAGTACCGCCACTCCGTCTCGGGCTTGAACGGGTGCGGCCCGCCCGGCGGCGTCCGGTCCAGCCCGCCGCTGGCGAACAGCATCGCGTCGCGGATCTCCTCGGCCGACAACCGCCGCCGGTTGAACGTCCAAAGCGCCTCATTCTGCGGGTCCCGCTGCGCGTACTCGGTGTTCTCCACGCTCGCCATCTGGTACGCCGCCGACGACACGATCCGCCGGTGCAGCCCCTTGATCGACCACCCCCCCTCGACGAACCGCGCGGTCAGCCAGTCGAGCAGCTCCGGGTGCGTCGGCGTCGCCCCGCGCGTCCCGAAATCGTCCGGCGTCCGCACCAGGCCCCGCCCGCCGAAATGGTGCTGCCAAACCCGGTTCACCATCACCCGCGCCGTCAGCGGGTTGTTCGCGTCCGTCACCCAGTCCGCAAGTTCCAGCCGCCCGCTCCCCTTCGACCCTATGCTGACCCGCTGCCCCCCCAGAATCTGCAGGAATCCGCGCGGCACCTCCGCCCCGAGGTTCTTGTGGTCCCCCTTCAGGTGCACCCGCGCGTTGGCCGGCGTCCCCTCCGACGCCGCGTACGCCTTCGGGAACGCCGGCATCTTCTTCAGCAGCTCGTCCCGCTCCTTCTGCAGCTTGCTGAACTTGGACCGCGCCTCGTTCTTCTCCTTGCCCGTGTCCAGCTTCTCGACCCGCAGGTAGACCTCGAACATCTCCGCGTCCAGCGCCCGCATCCGCTCGAGGTACGGCCGCAGCTCCCCCTCCAGCCGCTCCCGCGGCACCAGCGGCACCAGGTCCTTCTGGTGCCGGTGGATCTCCGTCCCCGGGAACGAGTACGTCGTGCTCTGGAAGATCCCGTACAGCGCGTAGTAGTCCGCCTGCGGGATCGGGTCGAACTTGTGGTCGTGGCACCGTGCGCACGACACGCTCAGCCCGAGGATCGCCTTCCCGAAGTTGTCCACCGTGTCGTCCAGCGTCAGGTGGAACTCCTCCGCCACCGACGAGAACCGCCGGCTGATCGGGAAGTACCCCGTCGCCACGACCTGCTCGTACCGCTGCTCGTCCGACTGCGCCGGCAGCAAATCCCCCGCGATCTGCTCCCGCAAGAACTGGTGGTACGGCTTGTCCCGGTTGAACGCCTCGATCACGTAATCCCGATACCGGTACGCCTCCGGCGCAGGGAAGTCCCCGTTGCACCCCGCCGTGTCCGCGTACCGCACCACGTCCAGCCAATGCCGCCCCCACCGCTCGCCGTAGTGCCGGCTCGCCAAAAGCCGCTCCACCACCTTGCCGAACGCGTCCGCCGACGAATCCCCCAGAAACGCCTCCACCTCCTCCGGCGTCGGCGGCAACCCCGTCAGATCAAACGTGACCCGCCGGATCAGCGTCCGCCGATCCGCCTGCGGCGCAGGCCGCATCCCCCGCGCCTCCAACTTCGCCAGCACGAACCGATCGACATCCCCCCGCGCCCACCCCGCGTCCTTCACCGCCGGCGGCGCACCGTCCTTCACCGGCTGAAACGCCCACCACCGCCGCGCGTCGTCCGACACCCCGACCGGCTTCTCCGCCGCCGCAACCGCCGGCCCACCCACCCGCGGGTCGGGCGCCCCCATCCGCACCCACTCCACCAGCGCGTCGATCTCCCGCTTCGACAACTTCTCGTCCGGCGGCATCTGCAACAGCGGGTCCGCGTACCGCACCGCCCGAATCAGCGTCCCCTTCTCCGGCTCCCCCGGCACCACCGCCGCCCCCGACTCCCCACCGCGCAACATCCCCTCTTTCGAGTCCAGCCACAGACCGCCCTTCGCCTTCTTCGTCCCCGCCCCCACCCCCGCCGAGTGACACTCGTAACAATGCTTCGTCAGCAGCGGCCGAATCTCCTTCTCGAAGAACTCCACCTGCTTCGCCGACAACTCCCCCGCCGCCGCCGCCCAAGGCGGCACCATGAGCGCCAACAACCCCAGCACCGTTCGCGCGAGACCCTTCATAAGCCAGCTTCCTGAACCGCGAGACGTGGTACGACCTCATCCCATCCTACCCCATCCCCCGCCCCGCGTTAAGAATGAACACCTCCCCCACCTACGGGTAGCTATCAGGAGGAGACAAACCACCCCATGAACCGCCTCCACCTCGCCCTCCTCGCCGCCACCTCCCTGATCGTCACCCCGCTCCTCCGCGCCGCCGACCCGCCGCCCCCGAACGCCCCCGCATTCACATTCCGCGACGTCACCCAGGAAACCGGCCTCCTCCGCCACGTCGCCGGCATCCGCGGCCACGCCGCCGGCTGGGGCGACGTCGACAGCGACACCTTCCCCGACCTCTACGTCGCCGCCTTCCACGCCGAGGGCTCCAAGCCCAACCAGTTCTTCCGCAACGTCGCCGGCAAGTTCCAACTCGACCCCCTGGAACCCCTCCGACACTCCGGCCGCCCCACCGGGTCCGTCTTCGCCGACCTCGACAACGACGGCGACGACGACCTCTACGTCTCCAGCATGCCCAAAGCCGCCAGCACCGGCGCGAAGCCCTCGCCCGCCCTCCGCGGCTGCGCCCTCTTCCGCAACGACGGCGCCGGCCGCTTCACCGACGTCTCCGCCGACAACGCCGCCTGCCCCCCCGCCTTCGGCGGCCGCAGCGCCACCGTCCTCGACTTCGACGGCGACGGCCTCCTCGACCTCCTCGTCGGCGAAGACCCCCTCCCCGGCTACAACGGCTCGAAGACCCGCAGCACCCGCCTGTTCCGCAACAAAGGCAACCTCCGCTTCGAAGACGCCACCCAAGCCGCCGGCATCCCCGCCGACCTCCCCGGCTACGGCGTCGCCGCCGCCGACGTCAACAACGACACCCTCCCCGACCTCTTCGTGGTCGCCAACAACACCAGCAACCTCCTCCTCCTCAACGCCGGCAACGGTCGCTTCAAGCCGGCCCCCAACCGCGAGCTCTTCCACTTCAAGAACGCAGGCGGCGACAACATGGTCTGCGGCGTCGCGTTCGGCGACGTCAACCACGACGGCCTCCTCGACCTCGTCCTCGGCCAGCACTTCCAGGACCCCTGGCGCAACCCTGTCCCCAACCGCCTCTACCTCAACCGCGGCGTCAAAGACGGCGTCCCCACCTTCGAGGACGTCACCGACGCCGCCGGCCTCCCCCCCCTGCCGATGAAGAGCCCCCATGTCGAGCTCCAGGACTTCGACAACGACGGTCACGTCGACCTCTACACCAGCGTCGTCAAGTTCTCCGCCGACGGCAAACCCCACCCCCTGATCTTCCGCAACCCCGGCGTCGCGCCCGGCGGCGTCCCCCGCTTCACCCAGACCGCCCTCGCCGTCAACGACTTCCCCACCCCCGACGACCGCGCCATCGCCCGCGCCGGTCAACTCTTCGACAAGGTCAACAAGGAGCGCAAAATCACCTACACCGCCCCCGGCCCCTCCGCCGACTTCGACAACGACGGCCGCCTCGACCTCTTCCTCGCCAGCTGGTGGCTCGAGACCAACTCCATGCTCCTCCGCAACGAAACCCCCGCCGCCGGCCACTGGCTCGCCGTCAAACTCGAAGCGCCCACCGGCACGAATCGCCAGGGCATCGGCGCCCGCGTCAACGTCTACCCCGCCGGCCGGCACGCCGACCCCGCCGCCCGCCTCGCCTCCCGCGAGATCGCCACCGGCTACGGCTACGCCTCCGCCCAACTCCCGATCGCCCACATCGGCCTCGGCACGCACTCGGCGGTGGACGTCGAAATCCTCCTCCCCCACAACAAGGGCACCCTGATCCGCAAGTCCATCAAGACCAACCAACATCTCACAATTAAACCGTGAGCCCGCAGGCGTCCCCTGTCCCCTCTCCCGGTACTCCGGGAAAGGGCTAGGGTGAGGGTTCTCCGCAAAAACCATCCACCCGCGCCGCGTGATTTCTCCCCACAAGCCGACTATCGTGACTCACCGGTTTCGCGAAACACACGAGGACACCATGACCCGCGCATCCACCACCGCCCTCTCTCTCCTCGCCCTCCTCCTCGCCTCCACGCCCGCCCCCGCCCAACTCCCCCCCACCGACCTCGTGAAAGCAACCCTCCTCGCCGACACCGACGCCGCCACCCCGGGCGGCGCCTTCACCCTCGGCGTCCGCCTCCGCATCAAGTCCCCCTGGCACGTCTACTGGCTCAACCCCGGCGACACCGGTGACCCCACCAAGGTCAAGCTCACCGGTCCCGCCGGTGTCGAGTTTGGCGCGGTGCAGTTCCCGATCCCGACCAAGCTGACCATCGACGGCGGCACCACCTACGCGTACGAGAACGACCTCCTCCTCCTCGTCCCCGTCAAGCTCTCCAAGGACCTCCCCGCCGGCACCCCGGTCAAGCTCACCGCCGCCGTCTCCTGGCTCGCCTGCCACGACACCTGCATCGAGGGCAGCGCCACCCCCACCCTGACCCTCCCCGTCCAGGCCACCGCCAACCCCGCCAACGCCGACCTCTTCGCCACCTGGCGGCAGCGCCTCCCGTCCCCGGCCGACCGATCCGCCGACACCGCCGTCGCCGCCGTCAGGCACCCCGCCGCCAACTCGTTCACCGTCGACTGGAAAACCGCCCCCGCCAAGGTCGACTGGTACCCGCTCTCCACCCCCGTCGTCGCGATCGAGAACGTCACCGTCAACCACACGGATCAACAGACCCAGGTCACGTTCAAGCCGAAGATCTACAAGCCCGACCAACTCGCAAGCGGCCAAGTCGACGGCGTCCTCGTCTACGAAGACGCCGCGGGCAAGCGCCACGGCGTCCACGTGCCCATCACCGTCAGCAAAGATCAAAAGTAACAATCCGCCGTCCGAAGCGTACTGAGTGCGCCGGGCGTCGCCTAACCTTGTAACGCCCGGCCACGTCTCGCTAACCAGACAACCGTGCTCCGGGATCGCCGGGTCCGACCCTCCGGCGGCGCTCGCCGCCGAACCCCGCGCTCCCGCGACACCGACCACCGTTCTCGGAGGTATCGCATGACCCGCTTCATCGTCCCCGCCTTCGCCGTCCTCGCCACGGCCAGCCTCGTGATCGCCGCCGACCTGAAGTCCGGCCTCGACAAGGGCGAGAGCCCCGCCGCCTTCAACGTCAAGGACATCACCGGTCCGAACAAGGGCAAGAGCCTCTGCTACCGCTGCCAGTACGGCGCCAAGCCCGTCGCCACCGTCTTCACCCGCGAGATCACCCCCGAGGTCGCCGCCCTCGTCCAGGAGATCGACCAGGCCGTCGGCGCCAACAAGGACAAGAAGATGTGCGCGTTCGTCGTCCTCCTGACCGACGACGCCGACGCCGGCGCCAAGCAGCTCGAGAAGCTCGCCGCCGACAAGAAGATCGCCAACGTCCCCCTCACCGTCTACGACGGCGCCGCCGGCCCCGAGAGCTACAAGATCGCCAAGGACGCCGGCGTCACCGTCCTGATGTGGAACAAGATGCGCGTCCAGGCCAACCACGCCTTCGCCCCCGGCAAGCTGACCACCGACGACGTCAAGAAGATCGCCGCGGACACCAGCACGATCCTGAACTAGCTCCCGCGTCAGTCGCGACGCCACGAGTCACTCAAGGCGCGCACCCCGAACAGGGGTGCGCGCCTCCTGTCTTTGTCTTTCCGTCTTTCGGTGGGGCAGACATTCTTGTCTGCCCTTCAAGAGCTTCCGAACTCCCGGCGACTCCCACCACGCCATGAACTCCAAGCTCATCCTCCTCTCGCTGGCACTCTTGGCGCCGCTCGCCCGCGCCGGCTCCTCCTCCTCCCTCCTCGACATCTCCGCAGACGGCCGCCTCCTCGCCTGCTCCAACCGCGACAGCAACTCCGTCACGATCGTCGACCTCCAGACCCACAAGAAGCTCCGCGAGATCAAGGTCGGCCCCAAGCCCGAAGGCGTCACCTTCCTCGGCCCCTCCCGCACGCTCGCCGTCGCCTGCTACCACGACGACACCGTCCGCTTCCTCGACGCCGACACCGGCCAACCCCTCGGCCAGACCGACGTCTTCGACGAACCCTACGGCGTCGTCTCCTCCTCCACCGGCGACAAGCTCTACGTCACCCTCAGCTATCCCGGTCAGGTCCTCGAGATCGACCCGAAGACCTTCAAGACCACCCGCACCCTCGAAGCCGGCCCGTTCGCCCGCGGCCTCGCGATCACACCCGACGACCGCCGCCTCTACGTCACCGAGTACCACTCCGCCACCGTCCTCGCGATCGACCTCGCCACCGGCAAGATCGCCGACCGCTGGCCCGCCACCGCCAGCGACAACCTCTCCCGCCAGATCGCCCTCCACCCCACCCGCCCCAAGGCCTACCTCTCCCACATCCGGTCCGCCACCGAGCGCGCCCACGGCGAGGGCTCGGTCTTCCCCTACGTCTCGGTGATTGACACCAACCCGCCGCCGCCCGACGCCCCGAAGCGCCGCAAGCGCTTCCCGATGGACAGCTTCACCGGCGCCCACGTGACCGCCAACCCCTGGGAGGTCGCCGTCTCCCCCGACGGCAAGCGCCTCTACTCCGTCTTCAGCGGCACCAACGACCTCTACGCCTGCGAGATCGTCGACGACGACTACCGCGAGATCCGCTACCGCGCGAAGATGGAGCTCGGCAACAACCCCCGCGCCGTCCGCGTCGCCCCCGACTCCAGGACCTTCTACGTCTACAACGCCCTCGACTTCAACGTCGTCGCCTACGACGCCGCCACCCTCAAAAAGACCGCCGCCATCCCCGTCACCGACAACCCGCTCGGGGACGAGATCCTCCTCGGCAAGCGCCTGTTCTACTCCGCCCTCCAGCCCATGGTCGGCCGCCGCTGGATCTCCTGCTCGTCCTGCCACCCCGACGGCGAGTCCGACCGCCGCACCTGGCAGAACCCCGAAGGCCTCCGCGACACCCCCCCGCTCGCCGGCATGGCCTGGACCCACCCGCTCCACTGGTCCGCCGACCGCGACGAGGTCCAGGACTTCGAGCACACGATCCGCGGCAACCTGATGCAGGGCCGCGGCCTGATCCGCGCCATCCTCCACCCCAACCTCGGCCCCCCCAACCGCGGCCTCTCCAAAGAACTCGACGCCGTCGCCGCCTACAGCAACACCCACAAGGTCCCCCTCAGCCCCCACGCCAAGTCCGGCCTCTCCGAACCCGCAAAGCGAGGCCGCGACCTATTCTTCGCCAAAGAAACCGCCTGCGCCACCTGCCACACCGGCCCCTGGTTCACCGACTCCACCCCCTCCGAGTCGATCATCCGCCACGACGTCGGCACCGGCCAAGACGATCCCAGCGAGTTGATGGGCCCCGCTTACGACACCCCCACCCTCCTCGGCGTCTACAAGTCCGCCCCCTACCTCCACCACGGCAAAGCCAACACCCTCCTCGACGTCCTGACCACCCAAAACAAACAAGACCGCCACGGCAAGACCACCCACCTAACCCCCACCCAGCTCAACGACCTCGTCGAATACCTCAAATCCCTCCCCCACGAAGACCCCGAACCCGCCGCCCAAAAACTAGGCCTAAAAAAGATCGACCGCTAACCCCAGCCCCGAGGTGTTGCGCGCCGAGGACGCGCCCCGCGCAACACCAATTTCGGAAAAATCCACAACCCCCTCCACCAGATCCCGAGCAAATCCGCACCTTCCACCCCGCTCGCCGCACCCAAAGCATCCCCGACGCGCAACACGGCCCCCATAGGTGGAGGCCACCATGCGCGCAACCAACCGCCCCGCCACTCTCCTCCCCCCTCGCCCGGTACTCCGGGAGAGGGCCGGGGTGAGGGTTCGCGCCGCCCGCCCCCGACCGACGAAGGTCGGCCGCGCTGCGAAACGAACCCACGTGCCACCCTGTCCCACCTCCTCGTCCGTGCTGGACGCGAATCCCCGCTCTGCAAAACGAACCCACTTGCCAAAATGGCAGTCCCCCGCGCAACACGGCGCCACACGGCGCAACATCCAACTGCAAAACCTGCGAAACGAACCCACCGCCCCCCTCTTCCTCCGTGCCCTCCGTGCCTCCGTGGTGGAAACTTCTTCGAAACCTGCAAACCAAACCCACCGATTGCCCCAACCGCCCGCTTCTGGTAACTCCGAACCCCTCAGCACCCCCGTAACCGTGCCCGACAAGCGCCCCTCCAACTTCGACGCCGACCTCGCCGCCCTCGTCGAGGCGTTCCGCGCCGACAACCCGGCCGCGTTCTACTCCACCCTGATGAACTCGTCCGTCCTCTACGCCGTCACCCAAGCCGAGAACCTCTGGGCCCGCGTTGGCGACGAGGGCGAGCTCCAGTCGATCGTCTACCTCCACTTCCTCAAGGGCTGGCAGCGGATCCGCACGCTCGCCCTGAACTCCGGCGGCCCGGTCGCCGGCTACCTGGTCGAGATCGTCCGCAACGCCGTCCGCGACGAGCTCCGCAAGACCGAGCGCCGCCAGAAGCGCGAACGCTCCCTCGTCCGCGACCTCGGCGACTCCCGCGGCAACGAGGGGGAGATGGTCGAGGACCGCTCCGCCTCCGTCGTCGACCGCGTGATCGCCCGCGAACAGCTCGACCAGCTCCAGTCGGTCGAGTCCGACCCCGAGCAGGCCAAGTTCGGCGCGGTCTACAAGTTGAAGATGATGATGCGGTGCGCCACCGACGACCTCGACCGCTACGCCCTGACCGCCGACGAGTCGGCCTGGCGGCCCGACGACCCCACCCACCCCCACCCGCGCCCCGCCGGCCGGGTCGGCAACTGGCTGTCGCGCCTCCGCCGCTGGGACGAGCCCGGCCACCGCTTCAAGCCCACCAGCCGCAAGCTCGTCCGCATGCTCGGCATGGTCCGCAAAAACGCCGAAGAACCCGTCCTGAAGGACAAGGCCAACGTCTTCGACCAGTGGTTCCGCCGCGCCAAGGTGAAGCTCGCCGCGAGGTTGAAGGAGTAAGCATCCCCGGCCGCCTTTGTAGGAGTCGCCGAAGCCCATGCCTTTTCCATACTTAGCATCGTCCATGCCCCCTGTCAGAACCCCGGTGCCCCCGGCGTCAGTAGGCGTAAGTTTTGCTCTTCCGAACCACTCCAACTTTGGCAGGTAAGGCATGAACGACGCTGCTGCTGACCCCCTCATCGAACGGGCGATCTCCTGGTCCCCCACCGACCCCGCCACCGCCTTGCAAGGGTGGGCCCTGAGACACGAGCTCCACCGCCGCCCCGACGTCCCCCGCAGCGTCATCACCGACCTCAAGTCCAAGCTCGGCCCGATGCACCCCGAGCACCTGCCCGCAGTCGTCGAATCGGCCACGCGATCGTTCGAAGCTCTACTGGCCGACCTCGACCGCGAAGAGCCCAACCTCCAACACGTCCGCCGCCAAACGCGGGACGTGTTTTTTAACGTCCTCGAAGCCCTGATCCTGGTCGAAGAGTCGTCCGGCGGAACCGGCGCCGGAGCCTTGGCGCCGCTCGCCGCCGACCTGTTCAACCGCGTGATCCAGGACGTCTACGTCTTCGAACCCGCCGCCGACCTCGCCGCCGAGCTCGAACGCTGGGGCCAGGGGCGTACCGAGCTGTCCGACCTGTTCTGCACCGCCGTCACCCGCCTGTTCGACGGCCGCCCCCGCTCCCGCCGCCCCGTTCATCAACCCGACCTCGTCGAAGTCGAGGAGTTCCTCCCGGTCGCCGACTTTCTCCTCCAGACCGGCCCCGCCGTCAGCCTGACCCCCGCCGCCTTCGCCGACCGCCTGGCCAAGCACCCGACCTGGTACGCCAAGTGGATCCCGCAGCGGTTCCGGCTGACCGTCGTCCCCAGGACCCGCGAGCTCCGCCTGGCCGTCGTCGAGACCGACGCCGCCGGCAAGGAGACCCCGAGCCGCGCCCTCGACGGCTACGACTTCCGCCTCGGCCACCCCCCGACCGACCTGCAGACTACCCAGCTCAAGGCCGGCGTCGCCGCCCTGAAACTCCCCGACCGCATCGACCCCGCCCGCCTCGTGCTCCAGATCAAGGAACGGGCCGCGCCCGACTGGACCGACCTGTTCACGCGGACGGTCGAGGCGCTCCCGTAGGCGCCTCGTCCCCGACGGCCCGGCGGATCCCGCGCAGCTCGACGATCGTCCGCACCGCCGTCCTACCGGCGTGCAGCCGCGTGTCCGGGTCGCACGACCACGTGACCGGGAACTCCGCGATCCGCGCCCCCAGCCGCCGCGCGCGGTGGATGATCTCCAAATCGAACAAGAACCCGTCCGTCTGGCACTGGGCGTACAGCGTCCGCCCGACGTCCCCCCGGTACAGCTTGAACCCGCACTGCGTGTCCGTCAGCCGGTACGGGACGCCCAGGTAGACGTCGGCCGCGAACCGGAACACCCGCGACAGCATCCGCCGGTGCAACGGCTGCGGGTTGACGATCACGCTGTCCGACCGCTTCCGCGACGCGTGTGCGATCTCGCACTTCCCCGCCCGGAGCAGGGTCAGCCCGCGCATCGCCTCGTCGTACGGGATGCACACGCCCGAGTCGGCGAACAACACGTACCGCCCCGCCGACGCCCCCACCCCCGCGCGGACCGCCGCCCCCTTCCCCCGGTTCACCTCCTGCGCGAGCACCCTCAGCACGACGCCGGCCGGCACGGCGCAGCCCCGCGCCGTCTCCGCGGTGCCGTCGCGGCTGCCGTCGTCCGACACGATCACCTCGCCGACGATGCCGTGGTCGGTCAGAAACCGACTGGCCGCGGCAACGTCCTTCGCGACCTTGTGCGCCTCGTTGTACGCGGGGATGACGATCGACAGTTCCGGAGCGGCGGCGGCGGTGGGCGACGGTTCGGGCACGCTCATGATAGTCGGTGAATTCCCGACGGTTGAACAGGGGTGCGCGCCTACGCGCCGGTCGGCGACGACGCCGCAACCGCCGCCGGCGTCGGTCGCCCGACCAGCAGCCGGTACCCGTGGAAGACCGCGCAGATCAGCAGCACCAGCGCGCTGTACCGGTGGACGTTCAGCAGCGCGGTCTGGCCGGGCGTGCCGAACCACGACATCATCCCGAGCATCGCCGAAAGGATCGTCGAGAGCCCGGCGGCGACGGTCAGCCAGAACGCGACCTTCTCCCCCGTGAAGAACCGCTCGTCCGCGATCGACGCCCGGTAGAACGTCGACTGCTCGGCCCACAGCAGCGCCAGCGCCGTCAGCGTGACCGCGAATGGGCCGGCGACGGACATGTGCAGGATCAGCATCCACCCGTGCATCCGCTCGCCGACGGCGATCATCCCGAAGCTCGAGACGGCCTGGAGGACGACCGCCAGCAGGAACGCCCAGTAGATCAGCCGCTCGATCTTCAGCAGCCGCGCGCTCGCCAGCGCGCGGCGGCCAGGCCGGAACATCGCCATGTCGACCAGGGGGAGGGCGATCGCGATCAGGACGCCGATGATGGTCAGAGTTCGCAGCATGGGTCGATTCTAAAGGGGCGGATCACCGCCGAGACGCAGAGGACGCCGAGAAGGCCAGGGGCGGACGTTAGAACAGGCGGCGGCGGGCAAGTCCCGCGACCCCGCCGGCGGCGCGGCCGGCATAGGCGATCAGGACCAGCGTCAGGACGACCGTGCACGTGTAACCGGTGGCGATCAGCATCGGCCGCATCGGGTACGTCGCGGCGAACGCCGCCAGCGCGCCCATCTCGTCGCCGCGCAGGTCGACCATTTCCGTCCGGGTGTTCGCGCTGGTCAGCAGCGCGTTGGACGACACGGTCGAGTGGAACAGCGGCGCGCCCGGGGCGTGGCAGTCGGTGCACCCGCGGGCGCCCAGCGACTGCTGCGCGCCACGGACGTCGTGCGCGAGGGGCCACGAGTACGGCTTCGCGGCCGCGTGATCGAACGCGACCACCTTCCCCTTGCCGTCGCGCTTGAACGCCTTGCCGCCGGTGATGAACACGGGCTCGCCGACGAACTGCGGCGGGACTGCCGGGGCCGTGGTCGCGGCGGCCGCAGTGGTCGTCGCCTGCGTGGTCGCGGGCTTGGTCGTAGCGGGCCTGGTCGTCGCGGCCGACGCCGTGGCGGTCGCCTTCGGCGGCTCCATCGCGGCGATCGCGTCGAGGATCTTGCTGATCTCCTCGTCGGTCAGCGGCTTGGCCGGTTGCAGGTCGAGGGTCGGCTTGGGGCCGAACAGTTTCAGAAGCGGCTTGGTGTTGAGCAGGTCGGGGGAGATCGGGGTGACCTTGTCGTTGCTCAGGCGGCCCCAGAAGGTGGGGTACATCGTCTTGTGCGGCGCGATCTTTTGGGAGACGGCGTCGCGGAGGAAGACCGGCTGCTGGATCAGCGGGGCGGCGTCGTCGACGCGGTTGAAGCTCTCGACGCCGAGGCGGTGGGCCATCGACGTCAGGACGCTGGTCGCCTCCTGGCTGGGGAACGGCCCGGAGTGGCAGGCGGTGCAGGAGAGCTTCTCGAAGTGGAGGGTCGGGAGGCCTTTGTGGATCGGCCGCGGGGCGGCGTTGCGGCCGCCGAGCAGGTTGCCCGGGAGGATCACCTCGTCGTTGCCGGACGGGCCGGCGTTGGCGGTCGGACCGGTCGCCGAGACGCCCTCGGGCCCGGCGGCGCCGTAGTGGCAGCCGACGCAGGTCAGCGTGGTCAGGGCGGACAAGTCGCGGCCGGAATCCTTGCGGTGTTTCTCCTCGCCCTCGTAGCCGCGGGTGATCATGTGGTCGAGCCCGTGCTTGTGGCAGTCGACGCAGAGCATCCCTTTGACGAGGTGGATGTCGCGGTCGTGGTCCCACCGCTGGGCGAGGTCGTTCGCGCCGGCGCGGCCGGTGCCGATCGACGAGTGGCACTGGTAGCACGCGTCGTTGGTCACCCGGCGGGCGACGTTGAACGTGACGTTGCCCTGCGGGTTGAACCGCCCCATGTCGTAGTGGAAGGGAGGCTCGACCGGCCCGGACGCCTTAGGGTCGGCGGGGTCGGGGGCGCGCCAGTCGTCCTTCAGCCGTTCGCGGCTCTTCTCGGCCGCGCCCAGGCCGGACGCGACCCACGTGGCGTACTTGTAGTTCTGCTTCTTGACGATCTGCTCGTAGCGGGCGTTGAGGTCGTAGCTGTTGTCGGTCAGGTGGCAGACCATGCAGTCGTTGTGGAGGACGCCGGTCACGTTGAACCGCTGGTCCTTTGACGTCTCGAGTACGCCGCCGCCCGGGTGGTGGCGGCCGAACGCGTACGCGAACTTCCAGTCGCTCAGGCCGGCGTCGGCCGGCTTCCACGTGCCGGCCCACCCGCGGTACGAGAGCGGAAGCTGCGTGCGGGTGTTGGCCTGCCCCGTCTTGAGGTCTTCGAGCACGCCCTCGTCGGTCAGGATCCAGGGCTCGCCGGGGCGGCCGGGCGGGACGCTGGGGTCGGCGGAGTTGAAGTGCCAGCCGACGTTGATGGCCGGGTAGTCGTGGCACTTGCCGCAGGTCGTCGCGACCGAGGCCAGGGCGATCTTCGGCTCCTTCTTCTCCGCGCCGGCCGCCGGTGCGGCGTCGTGCTTCGGCGGCTGGATGACGATGTCCTGGTCGTCGCGGAGCGGGATGCGGTGGACGAACGGGGTGCGGCTGTCGGTGCGCGGGCGCTTGGGGGCTGCCCGTTCCTGTTGCTTGGGTTGATCCTGTTGCTTGGGTTGATCCTGGGCGGCGGCGGGCAGGAGGCCGAAGAGCGCGATGCAGAGCGTGACGACGACGCGGGCGAGACGACGGTGGGGTCGCTTCATGGCTGGGTGCGATTGTGGGGGAAAACCGGCGCGCGGGCAAGCCGGGTTGCGGTTCGGTCGCGTCGGGAGTTTTGAAAGTGGGAAGGGTTACGCCGGCGGCGCGGACGGCACCGGTGAACGTGAGGCAATGAACGGTGAGTTGGGACGTAGAAAGGTGTGCTGGCGGGGGACGACGAGGAGACGTATGGCGCGGATCGCGGTGCTCGTGTCGGTGATGATGGGATGGGGTCTCGCCGCGCGCGCCGAGCGGGTGATGGAGCGACTGGGGCGGGGCGTAGTGGCAGTCAACCAAGGCGGCGGGAAGGTATTCGTCGGCTGGCGACTCCTGGGGACGGACCCGGACGGGGTGGGGTTCAACGTCTACCGTACAGTCGCCGGCGGCGAGGCCGTGCGGGTGAACCGCGAGGTGCTGACGCGCGCGACGAGCCTCGTGGACGATGGGGTGTCGCTGGAGCGCGAGGTCGCCTACTCGGTGCGGGCGGTGGTCGACGGGAAGGAACTTGAGGCGGCGGGAAAACCGTTCGCGCTTCCGGCCGGGGCGGGGGTGCGCCAGTACGTGGAGGTGCCGCTGAAGGCGCCGGCGGGATACCGGCCGGGGGACTGCTCCGTGGGGGATCTGGACGGGGACGGGGAGTACGAAATCGTGGTCCACATGTCCGGCCGCGGGCGGGACACCGCGCAGGCGGGGCCGACGGACCCGCCGGTGCTGCAGGGGTACCGGCTCGACGGCACGCTGATGTGGACGATCAACCTCGGGCCGAACATCCGCGAGGGGGCACATTACACGCAGTTCATGGTGTACGACCTGGACGGGGACGGCGTCGCCGAAATCGCGTGCAAGACGGCCGACGGCACGATCGACGGCAGGGGCAAGGCGATCGGCGACGCGAGCGCGAACTGGGTCGGCGCCGACGGCAAGATCCTCCGCGGGCCCGAGTACTTCACGATCTTCGACGGCCGCACCGGCGCGGCGCTGGCGACGGCCGACTACCTGCCGCCGCGCGGGGACATCGGCGCGTGGGGCGGGATCGGCGGCAACGGCGGGAACGACCGGACGGGGAACCGCGTCGACCGGTTCCTGGCGTGCGTGGCGTACCTGGACGGCGAGCGGCCGAGCGTAGTGATGTGCCGCGGGTACTACGGCCGCTCGGTGCTGGCGGCGTGGGACTGGCGCGGCGGCAAGCTGACGTCGCGGTGGGTGTTCGACACGGCCGCCCCCGGCGTCGGCAAAGACGGCAAGCCCAACGCGGACTACGGCGGCATGGGCGCGCACTCGGTCAGCGTGGCCGACGTGGACGACGACGGGCGGGACGAGATCGTCTACCACGCGATGGCGGTGGACGACGACGGCCGCGGCCTGTTCACGACCGGGCTGCGGCACGGCGACGCGCTGCACGTCGGCGCGTTCGACCCCGAGCGCGGCGGGCTTCAAGTGTTCGGCGTCCACGAGAACGAGGGCAGCCGGTACGACGCGACCACCCCGGCGGTCGCCGCGTTCGACGGGCGAACCGGCCAGACGATCTGGCGGGATGGGGACGGCGGCGACGCCGGCCGCGGGCTCGCCGCCGACATCGACCCGCGCCACCCCGGAACGGAGATGTGGGGCGGGCCGAGCGGGCTGCGGACGTGCAAGGGGGAGCGGATCGGCGCGGCGCCCCGGTCGGCGAACTTCGCGGTCTGGTGGGACGGCGATTTGCTCCGCGAGATCCTCGACCGCACGACCGTGTCGAAGTGGGACTGGAAGGAGGGGCGGCTGAACGCGGTGTTCACGGCCGAGGGCTGCCAGGCGAACAACGGCTCGAAGGCCACGCCGGCAGTGTCGGCCGACCTGTTCGGCGACTGGCGGGAGGAAATCGTGTTCCGGACGGCGGACAACGAGGCGCTGCGGATCTTCACGACGACGATCCCAACCGAGCACCGTTTGACGACGCTGATGCACGACCCGCAGTACCGGCTGTCGATCTCGTGGCAGAACGTCGGCTACAACCAGCCGCCGCACGTGGGATTTCACCTTGGCGAGGGGATGAAGGTCGGGCCGCGGCCGCGCGTGCGGGTGGCGGGGCAGTAGCGGGGAGCGACGTCAGGCGGCGCGGTGGATGTTGAACCAGCGGCCGCAGAACGTGCACTTCACGTCGCCGGAGGGGGAGACGTCGGCACGGTCGCCCAGCGGGGCGCTACAGTGGGGGCAGCGGTAACTTGCGGCGGTCGACGGAGCCGTGGTGGACGGTGGTGTCGACGAAGCGGCGACGCCCGGCGCCACCGGCGTGTCACCCCCGCCCTTGCCGCCGCGGATCGCGGCGAACCCGATGCCCCCGCCGATCGCGACGAACGCGATTGCGATGAAGCTGGCGAACACGCGGAAGAACAACGGCGGACTATGAAAGTCGTCGAACGGCGCGCGCCACATGAAGACCAAGACGGTCACGCCGATCCCGGCGAACACGAAGCCGAACACGCCGCCCACGAACCGAGCGGCGCCGGCGGTGGAATCTGGGGCGGGGTGTGAGGTCATAACTTGCTCCTGCGTGCGCCCCCCGTTGTAACCGCCGAACGGGCATCCCCGGGAGGTGCTTTTCGCGCCGGCCCGAGGCGGATTCGGACCGATGGGAGCACCCGGATGCGACGGGATCCCGGGAGGCGCTGACGGACGAGCCTGCGGGCGGCGTCGAGGGTGTGATCTTGCGGCGGGCGGCGGAGACGCGGCGGCTGTGCGGGGGGTGAAGCGGCCTAAGACGAGCATCGGTCTGCTGCAATCACCTGGCCTCCGCGGCGTTCCGCAACAACGTCAACGGCACGAAGATGCAGCAGCCGACCAACACCGCGGCGGCGATCGCAAGCCCGATCCAGAACCAAGCTGGGTGAGGTCGCTCGCCCGCCGGAACGGGATCCGCGTAGGCCAGTTTGGGCGGTGGGTCTGGATTCACTTCCTGCTCCCCTAGCGCAGTTGGCCGTCCGCTCCGCAGAATACCTGCTCCCCCACCGCCGGCGCCTTTTCCGGCGTTCTGCCCCGCCGGGCCGCAGCCGGTACGGTGTCTGCCCGTCACTAGGCGGGGGCCAAAAGGATGGGAGCACTCGGATTCGAACCGAGAACCAAGGGATTATGAGTCCCCTCGCCACCCCGTCAATCGCTGGCCATTCCGCGGCTTCGCCCCCCTGCTTACCGTCGGGCTTACCGCCCGGGGCGGGTCGGGACGGGCTGTGGCGGGCCCTGAATGACGAGCCGGAGGGCGGACTTGTGGGGGTGCTGTCGCGGCTGGCGGCGGGGACGCGGCGGCTGTGCGGGGGTTAGGTCGCTCGGCGGCGCGGGTCTCGCGGCCTCCCGCTCGACCAGCCGCAGCATCAGCGCCAGGTGAACCCGGTTCCCGCAGTCGGTCCGCAGGCACGCGATCGACGCGCGGAGCCGGTCGGCGGGGGACGACGGAGTCGGAGGCGGGTTCGGAGGCGGGGTCGCGACGGTTCTACCGGAGGCGGTCGCGTCGGTTCGTCGCTGCGACGGCGGGTTTGTAGGGGGGGTCTCGGCGCGAAGTGTGGCGACTTTGTACAACATCACGGCCCCAGTGTTCGCGGGCGGGACGCTGCCGGCGCGTGCACGGCAGCCCCCGACCGCCCCGTGTCCGGCGGTAACGGTCGACGGCACCGGAAGTTAACCCCCTCTAGCCCGCCGCCGCCCCCGAGTAGAGCGGACGGTGGACACGCAGCGGGCCGGTCCGTAGCCGACCGGGGTCGGGATTTCGAGCCTCGACCGAACGGCGTAACGCGTGACAACACGCGACGCATGCCGCACGCGCCCCTCGACCGCGTCCACCAGCACTCGGCCGACGCCGGGCTCGCGCCGGCCGACGCGATCGGCCACCCGCCGAAGGATCAGCAGCGTGACGGGAACCGACTTCATTTCGTCCCCGCCGCCACCACTCGCGCCCCGCCCGGGCCGTGCCGCGCCGGCTCGAGCGACTCGGCGAGCGCGCGGCCGGCGGCGGTCAGCCGGTACGCGCCGCCCGGCCCCGGGGCGGCCCAGCCGCGGGTCGCGAGCGTCCGGAGCGCGGCCGCGGGGCAGCGCCGCTCGTCGCCGTGCAGGAGCAGACGGAGGGTCTGGCGGTGGCGGTCGTTGAACCGGAACGGTGGCGTGGGGAGCATCGGCGGCGGGATCACCGAACCCGGGCCGCCGGGGAACGGACGAAGCGGCGGGCGGCACTTGGGCGGGTGCGTTCGCGACGGGCCGGCGGGGACGCGGCGGCTGGGCGGGGGGCGAGTTACCGGCTGCTCAGGAGGCGCGCGCCGCCCGCAATGAGGAGGGCGACGGCAACCAGTAACGCAAACCACCCGACGACGTACAGCTCGCGGTGCTGGTAGTAAGTCTTTCCCACGGCGTTCGCTAATGCCGCGACGCCGAAGAACATCGCGCTGACCATCCCGACCAACCCCGCCCCGACGACGCAGATTCCGCCGGCAATCAGATCCCGCCCCTTAGGGCGGCGAGGCGGATCCGACGGCGGCGACGGGTAATCCAAGGGCTCCATCCGCGGCATGATACCCGCCCCCGCGCCACGACGCCCGTCCCCGGCGTTTCCCGCCCCGCCGGCGCGTCACAGACGACGCGCCTCCCCCATGTCGCCGCGCCCCCGGGCCGCGGCGGCGACGCCGCTGCCGAACGGGCGTAGACCCCGCGCGCGCGCCCGCGGCAGAATCCCGGCCATGCCGCACGCCCTGCTCGACGTGGTCCACCAGCGCCTCGCCGAGGCCGGGTTCGCATTGGCCGACGCGATCGACCGCCTGCCCGCGGACCAGCGGGCGGAGGCGGAGGCGGTCGCCCGGCAACTGGTCGAGGCCCAGCAGCGGCTGACGTCGCTCACCGCGCGACCGGTCGGCCGCGCGTCGGCGGGCAGCCACCACCGAGCCTGAGCCCCCGTTCCCGGCAATCCCCCGCCCGGACGTGACGCGACGGCTTCCGCCCTTGACCCGTTGCGTCCGCGACCCGAGTGACGTTATCCTCCCGCCCTGCTTGGTTCACCACTCGCCCCGGCCTCGTTGGCCGGGGCATTTTCGTTGACGGCCCCGGCGTGCGGCGGGTAGGTAGTTCCGCCCATGGCCCACCTGCTCGTGGTCGACGACACGGTCGAGACGTGCCACATGCTCCGGCGGCTGTTCGGCAAGTGCGGGCACACGTCCGCCTGCCTGCACGACGGCGCCGGCGTCGTCGACGCGCTCCGCGGCGGCCGGTTCGACCTGGTCCTTCTCGACGTGATGATGCCGGGCATGGACGGGTTCGCGGTGCTCCGCGCGATCCGCGGCGACCCGGCGGTCGGGCCGGTGCCGGTCGCGATGTACAGCGCGATCGGCGACCCGGCCCAGCAGGAGCGGGCGCTGGCGATGGGGGCCGACGAGTGGATCGTCAAGGGGACGCCGTTCCCGCTGCTCCAGAAGCGGCTCGAGTGCTTCCTGGGCGGCGGGCGGCACCCGTAGCGCCGCGACGCCGCCGCCCGCCGGCGTTCCCCGCCCCGCCCGCGCGTCACAGGCGATGCGGCTCCCCCACTTTGCCGCGCCCCCGCACCGCGACGCCGACTCGGTTGGGCGAACGCACGTTGACCCCGCCGACGCCCCGGCGGCAGAATCCGCGGCCCATGCCGCACGCCCTGCTCGACCTCGTCCACCGGCACCTCGCGGACGCCGGGTTCGCGCTGGCCGCCGCGATCGACCGCCTGCCGAAGGACCGGCAGCCCGAGGCGATCGCGGTCGCGCCCGCGAGCTGGTCGAGGTGCAACAGCGGCTAACGTCGCTGACGGCGACGGGGCCCGGGCCGGCTATGGCGCCGCGAGCGCGCGAAGCATAGGACCCCCCGCTTGAGCCACGCCGTGCCCACATGCCCGACCCCGCCGATCCTTGTCGACCCGATGCTCCGCTGCCTGGCGAACCCCCGCGCGTCGGCCGCGGTGCGATCGGCGGCGGCCCCACAATGTGTAGAACTACTCGGGTGCTTCCACCTGCTGGCAACCTGTGGTCGTTCCGGCTACTTTCGCGATCCACGACCGGATCCGGAGGCGGCAACCGCTGCCCACTGGCGGACGACGACGCAATGACGCGGCACAGGAGGTAGCCTTGCCCGACCCGGAACGCTCCGCCCCAGATCAATCGGCCGCCGAGGCGGGTGCCGGGGTCGGAGTTGCGGCGGCCGACCTGCTGCCGCTCGTCTACGACGAACTGCGCAAGCTCGCCCGCGCGCGGATGGAGGCCCAGCCGCACGACCACACGCTCCAGGCCACGGCCCTGGTGCACGAGGCGTACCTGCGGCTGCTCGGCGGCGGGCGGCCCGCGTGGGCGAACCGCGCGCACTTCTTCCACGCGGCCGCCGAGGCGATGCGCCGCATCCTGATCGACTACGCGCGGGCGAAGGCCGGCCCGAAGCGCGGCGGCGGCCGCCGCAAGCTCCCGCTCGACGTCCTCGACCTGGCGTCCGCGGACGACCCGGAGCAAATCCTGGCCCTCGAGGAGGCCGTCTCTCGTCTTGACGGAGAGGACGCGGGCGCCGCGCAAGTCGTGCGGCTCCGGTTCTACGCGGGCATGAGCGTCGCGGAGGTGGCAGAGGTCATGGGCACCTCGCCGAGAACGGTCAAGCGTGACTGGGCGTTCGGCCGGGCGTACCTGCTCCGCGCGCTGGGCGACGGGGACGGCGGCGGGCGGGCGTGACCCGCTCCCGCGGCGGCGGACGAAGGGACGGTGGCGGATGGACGACGCGGACCGCGGACGGGTGAAGCACCTCCTGCTCGAGGCCCTCGAGCGCCCGGCGCAGGCCAGGGAGCAGTTCCTGGACACCGCCTGCGGAGACGATCCGGGCCTGCGGGCCGAGGTGGAGTCCCTGCTGTCCGCCTCGGAGGGCAGCGGTGCCCTGCTGGGGGCAGGCGGCGACGCGGACGCGCACGCCGCGCCGCCGCTGCCCGAGCGCCCCGGAACAATCGTCGGCGGCCGCTACCGGCTGGTCGAGCAGATCGGCGAGGGCGGGTTCGGCGTCGTCTTCCTCGCCCGGCAGGAGCAGCCGGTGCGCCGCGACGTGGCGCTGAAGGTCATCAAGCTCGGCATGGACACCCGGCAGGTCGTCGCCCGCTTCCGGGCCGAGCGGCAGGCCCTGGCCATGATGGACCACCCGAACGTCGCCCGGGTGCTCGACGGCGGCGCGACCGATAGCGGCCGGCCCTACTTCGTCGCCGAGCTCGTGCCCGGGCGGCCCGTGACGGAGTACTGCACGGTCAAGGATTTAGGGCTCCGGGAGCGGCTCGAGCTGTTCATCCCCGTCTGCCACGCGATCGGCCACGCGCACCAGCGGGGCATCATCCACCGCGACGTCAAGCCGGCCAACGTGCTCGTCGTCGAGCAGGACGGCGCGGCCGTGCCGAAGGTGATCGACTTCGGCGTGGCCAAGAGCACCGGCGTCCCGCTGGCCGACGGCGCGTCGCACGCCGGGGCGCCGCAGGTCGTCGGGACGCTCGAGTACATGAGCCCGGAGCAGGCGGACCCGCGCGGCGGGGCGGTCGACACGCGCAGCGACGTCTACGCGCTCGGCGCGCTGCTGTACGAGCTGATCACCGGGACGCCGCCGCTCGACCGTCGAGCGATGTCGGAGCGGGGCCACCCGGAGCTGTGGCGCACGATCCGCGAGGTCGACCCCGTCCCCCCCTCCAAGCGGTTGCAGGCGTCGCCGGCGCTGGCCCGGTCGGTCCGCGGCGACCTCGACCGCGTCGTGCTGAAGTGCCTGGAGAAGGACCGCGAGCGGCGGTACGCGGGCGCCGGGCAGCTCGCCGACGACCTCCGGCGATACCTCGCGGGCGAGCCGGTGTCGGCCGGGCCGGCGACGACCGCCTACCGCGTGCGCAAGTGGGCCGTCCGGCACAAGGCGGCCGCGGCGATCGCCCTGATGGCCTGCGCCGCGGTCGTCGCGTCGACGGCCGGGGTCACGGTGGGGTTCGTCCGCGCGCGGGCCGCGCGCGAGCGGGCCGAGGCGGCCGAGCGGGTCGCGACCGACCGGCAGGCGGTCGCCGAGGCGAGCGCGGCCGAGGCCCGCCGGCAGGCGGACCGGGCCGTCACGGTGACCGAGCTGCTCGGCCACGTGCTCGCGCTGGCCGAGTCCGGCGTCGGCCCGGGCGGGGAGGACGCGACGGCGCAGGACGTGCTCCGCCGCGCGTCCGGCCAGATCACGCGCAAGCTCCGCGGCCGGCCCGAGGAGGAGCTCGCGGCCCGCCGCCTGCTCGCGCACGGCTCGCAGCGAGTGTTCCTGCACGACCTGGCGGCGGAGGAACTGCGGGTCGCGTGGGAGCTGGCCCGCGCGCTGCCCGCCGGCCCGCGGCACCCCCGCGCCCTCGACCTGGGCGGCGACTGGGCGATGGCGATGTACCTCGCCGGCCGCGGGGCCGACGCCGCCCCGCGGGCGCGCGAGGTCCTGGCGGACTGCGAACGGGTCCTCGGGCCCGCGCACCCCGCCACGTGGGAGGCGATGCAGGCGGCCGCCGTGTGCGCGGCCGAGCGCGGGTCGACCGCGGAGGCGCACGAGCTCCTGACGCGGCTTGTGACGACGGCCCGGCCCGTGGCGGCCGCGCGGCGTCCCGAGCGGCTTGGGCGCTACCTGTGCAACTGGTCGGTGTCGCTCAAGGACCGCGGGGAACACCGGGCAGCGGCCGCCGCGTTGAGCGAAGCGGCCGCGATCCTCCTCGGGCACGGCGCGGACGGTGATGGCGTCGCGGGGTCGGACCCGGACCTCTGGCCCGCGGGCGAGCGGGCGCCCGACCCGGTCGAGGGCGCGTCGTGGGCGGCCCGGCTGGCGGTGGAGAGCCGGGTCCCGGAGGCGTTGCCGCTCGTCGAGCGCATCGTCGCCCGGACGCTGGCCCGGCACCCCCAGGGAACGCCCTCGGTTTCCTACCGGTTGGAGGACGTCGCGGACCTCCGCCTCGCCGCGGGCGACCGCGCCGGGGCGGCCGCCGCCCTTGAACGGGCGATCGAGGTGTCCCCCAAGCCGCGCGGGGCCGACGGCGGCGCCGACCGGGCCCGCTGGCGGATGTGGACGATGCGGTGCGGCCCCGAACTGGCCGACGGCTGGCGGAGCGACCCGCTCCGCCGGCAGGTCTTCTGCGCGCTCAACGACTTGCTCCGGGACCACCCGCCGCCCCGCCTGCGGCCCGAGGAGGTCCGGATCGACCGCCTTAGGTTCAGGCTGTCGCGATGGCCGCTCGGCGGCGGCACCAGCGCGCCGGTTCTGGTCGGCGAAGGCCGGCTGGACGACCTCCGGCAACTGGGGACGCCGGCCGACGGGACGTACCTGTTGGCGCTGGAGGTCCCCCGGCTCGGCAACGAGCCGTTGCGGCGCGCGACCTGGCTGCTGCTCGCCCCGTGGGCGGTCGAGCGGAGGGCCGTCGCGCGCTTCGACGGCCTGCGGACGGCGAACGCGCCGAACGACCGCGACTGGGCGGGGGTCGTGGCCGCCGAGCCCTACGAGCGCGCGCGGGCGATCGGGCTGGCGCTGCACGACGGGCTGCCGCCCCGGGGCGGCGGACCCGAGAGGCTCCAGTGGTTCACGGTGTCGGCGACGACGCGGCTCGAGGTGCCCGAGGCGGCGAGCTTCCGCGTCTCGACCACGAGCGACGACGGGGTGCGGGTCTGGGTCGACGGCCGGCCTGTGATCGACCACTGGCGGCCGCGGTCGGGTGGCACGTCCGACGCCGTGGTGCACCTGGCGGCCGGGGCCCACGAGCTCCGCGTGGAGCTGTTCCAGGAGACGGGCGGGCACCAGCTCTGGCTCCAGCTCGCGCCGCTGACGCGGGAGGCGAAGCTGGCCGCGGCGGCGGCCGGGGCCGGCGTCCCCGGACAGGACTGGGCGGCGCAGTGGGCCGAGCAGCTGGGCCGGGACTGGCCGCACGACCCGGACTTCCCGCCGAGGCGCGCCCGGGCGCTGGCGCGGGGCGGGCGGTTCGCGGAGGCCGCGGCGGCCTACGGCCCGGTCGTCGACCTGGACCCGTCGGACCGCTACCGCTGGGTCGCGTGGACGACACTGCTGGCGGCGCTCCGCAGGGACGACGAGTACCGGCGCGCCGTGGGGAACTTCGCCGACCGCTTCTCGGAGACCGCCGACCCCGCGGACCTGACCTGGGTCCTGATCGCGTGCTGCGTGCGGCCGGACGTGCCGGTGGCCCCGGACCTGCTGGGTCGGCTCCTCGACCGGGCGGCCGGCGTGGACGCGCACCCGCACGACCTGCCGTTCCTCTGCCTGGCGCGCGGCATGGCGAACTACCGGACGGGTCGGGTTCCGGCGGCGATCCCGCAGCTCGAGCAGGGCCTGCGCCTGCTGCCCGCGGAGTACGCGGCGTCGCGCGCGACCGCGGAGTTCTTCCTCGCCTTGGCGTACCGCCGGCAGGGCCGTGCGGACGACGCGCGCGCCGCCCTCGCCCGCGGCGAGCGCCTGGTCGGGTTCGAGTGCCGCGTCGCCGGGGCGGAGGACCTCACGGACGGGGACCTCGAGAACTGGCTGGTCGCGAATACGGCGTACCGAGAGGCGAGGCTCGCCTTCGGCGGGTCTTAGCCTCCCCGCGTCCCATTCCAGAAAACTTGGCCCCTGCCCGCGGGTTCTCTCGTCTTGTGCGGGGAGGCACCGGACGTCCGGCCCTGTCGGCCGGGCTCGGACCCGTCTTCCGTATCTATCGCCAGACGCGCAGCGACGGGAGCCGTTGCGCTCGTTCCGACCGACAGGCGGATTGACTTCGAGGGAGAGAATGATCGCGCTCCATCCTGCTATCCCTGCCGCCGCCGCGACCGCGCTGGCGTGCACGCTGCAAGCGGCGACCGCGGCGGCGGCGGTCACCCACACCGACCTGTACACGCTGGGCACGCCGCCCGGGCTGACCACCTTCGAAGTGGGCTTCTACGACAACCCGCCGACGCGGCCCGTCTCGGGCGGCGAGGTCGGAGGCTTCGGCAACACGGGCGGCGCGCCGTCGCGGGCCCACGCGGCGTACTGGTCGCCCGCCCACCCCGGCGGGGTGGATCTGAACCCCGCGGGCTACGATGGCACCGCCGTGTGGGGCGTCGGCGGCGGCCAGCAGGTCGGCGGGGGTGGCGGCCGCGCGCTGCTGTGGCGGGGCTCCGCCGCGTCCGCCGTCGACCTGCACCCCGCCGGCGGCTACGCCTGGTCGGTGGCGTACGGCACGAACGGGAGCCGGCAGGTCGGCACGGCTCAAGCCAGCGCCCGGGACAACGCGCGCAACGCGATCCTCTGGGACGGTACGGCGGCCTCGGCGGTCGACCTGAAGCCGGCCGGGTTCGCGGTCTCCGAGGCGTACGCGACCGACGGCGTCCGCCAGGTCGGCGCGGGCCACGTGAGCCCCCAGGTCGAGGCGTACCGCGCGTTGATGTGGAGCGGCTCGGCCGCGTCGGCGGTCGACCTGCACCCGGCGGCGGCGGGCTACGCGACCAGCAGGGCGCTCGGCGTGGGCGGCGGCCAACAGGTCGGCGTCGGCGCGGGGCCGGTGACCGGCGACTGGCCGCACGCGCTGCTGTGGACCGGGTCGGCCGCGTCGGCCGTGAACCTGAATCCCGCCGGCTACGCCGCCTCCCAAGCTTACGACACCAACGGCGCGTTCCAGGTCGGTTGGGCGTTCGACGAGGCCTCCGGGCGGCAGGACGCCGTCCTGTGGAACGGCTCGGCGGAAGGCTTTGTCAACCTGGGGGCGGTCCTCGGCGCCGGCAGCGACGGATCGGTCGCCTACAGCATCGTCGGCGACACCGTCTACGGGCTCGGCTACTACCCGGACGGGGTTCAGGCCGTCGCATGGACGCTGCCGGAACCCGGCGCGGCCTGCCTGCTCGTGCCGAGTACCGCCGGCCTGTTGCGCCGGCGACGCCGACCGAGCGAGTGCCGCTGACCCGGCGACGTCGGCCGAGGCCCGGACCTACCGACGGGCGGGCCTCGGACACGCCGAACACATGTCGGACTTCGATGACCATAGAAGGAGACTGAACGTGCGGACGAACAACGGGATCGGTGTTTTGCTTCTCCTGTCACTTGCCACCATCGGCTTCACCGCGCCCGCGGGAGGCGCGGCCGAGTTCGAGGTCGTCGCGACCGGGCCGCTCGCATCGGTACAGAACGACGCTAGCGCGTCCGACGGCACGACGGCCGGGCCGCTCCCGCCGATCTTCGACTTGGCCCGCCTCCAGGGCGGGTCGTTCCGCGCGACGTTCCGCTTCTCGGGGGTCACGCCGGGGCCGGGCTCCACCGCCGTATACGACCTCGGCCCGTCGTCCGGCGTCACCACGTACGAGCTCCTGGACCCGGCCGGCGCGGTCGTCCACCGCGGCACCGGCCCGTCCGAGCCGGTCGCGATCGTCTCGAACAACTTCGGCGGCGCCCCGTTCACGGTCGACCAGGTGCTGCTCGGATCGGTGGTCAACAGCGTGACCGGGTGGAACGTGCCCGCGACCCGGTACAGCCCGACGCCGGAGTTCCATTCCGTTGCGCACCTCGACGTCAACTCGTACGTGGGCAACGGCGTCAACTACCTGTCGGACCTGGCCATCCCGACCGACGCCGCCACGTACCTCGCGTTCCCGACCGCTAACGCGGGGCGGGCGTTCTACGCGATCGCCGAGTTCGGCGACGGCGACTTCGTGAACCGGGCCGGCCCGTACCAGCACGCCCTCACCCAGCTCCAGTACGACATCGCCGCGCTGACCGTCACCCCGGTGCCCGAGTCCGGCCTCGCCTGCCTCCTCGTCCCCTTTCTGTGGGCGTCCGGCATGCGGCGCCACTCGCGCGCCCGGACGTCTGGTGCCCGGTAACTGTCGGACATTTTCCACCTCGTACCCTAGGAGGTACACGTGAAGCGCCTCGCCGCACGGACGGTCGTTTTATGGCTCCTGACCACACCGTTTCTGATTCTGGGGCCGGCGTCGGCCGAGCCGCCGAAGCGGGCGGATACGCCGGCTGCGGGGGCCGGCGTGCTCGCGCGGGCGGACGACCTGGAGATCCGCAAGGTGGTCGTGACCGTCGAGGAGGCGTGGAACGCGCACGACATGGGCGCGTTCGGCAAGCTGCTCCGGGCGGACGCCGAGTGGGTCAACATCGTCGGGATGCACTGGCGGGGCCGGGACGCCGTCGTCGCGGCCCACGCCGCGTTCCACGAAACGATGTTCAAGAACCACCGCGTGAAGACGGACTCGATCGAGACGCGGCCGCTCGGCCGCGACTCCGCGATCGCGGTCGTGACGACGACGAATGACGCGTTCACCACGCCGGCCGGCCAGGTCATGCCGAAGGCCCAGAACCGTCAGACGTACGTGCTGGCGAAGGGCCCGGAGGGCTGGCGGATCGCGCACGCGCAAAACGTCGTGGTGAACCCCGAAGCCGAGCGGCACGACCCCACCAAACCCCGCCGCGAATGACCGACAAGGCATCGTGGAGCAAGCGACCGCCGGCAGGACGGACGCGTCCCGCGTCGCGGCGAATCCGCCCGCCCCCGCCGAGCCACGGCGGCCATCGTCAGGGCCCCGGGCGAGCGGGCGGAGACCCCTCCACCCGTTCGGTCTCGACTGTTCGGAAACCGACAACCAGAGCCGGAGCAGCACCAATGTCTCTCGTCAGACTTACCGACACCGTCTCACGCGTCATCAGCCCGCTCGGGCGGTCCGTGGCGCTGCTCGCCGGCCTTTCGGCTGCGGGCCCTGCGCTCGCCGCCCCGGCGCTGCTCCCCATCCTGCCCGCCCCCGGCGAGGAGGGCCTCGTCGCCTACGGCCTCAGCCCCGACGGCTCGACCGTCACCGGCGACGCGTCCTTCGGCGGGGGCGGCAACGACGCCCACACCGGCGCGTTCCGCTGGACGGCCGCGACCGGCACGCAGTCGATCGGGCTCCCGACCGGCGCGTCCGCCTCGAGCGGCGTGGCCCTGACCGCGGGCGGCGCGACCGTCGTCGGCAACGTCAGCGCGTCCGACGGCCGCTTCCTCGGCTTCCGGTGGACCGGCGGGGCCGGGGGCATCCAGTACCTCGGCAGCCTCCCGGGCGGGAACAACTCGGTGCCCCTCGCGGCGAGCCGCGACGCGGCGGTCATCGTCGGGTCGGCGAACAACGCGACGACCGGGGTCGCGTTCCGCTGGACGGCCGCCGGCGGCATGCAGTCCCTGGGCCTGATGCCCGGGGGGAACGAGGCCACCGCGTACGGGGTCAGCGACGACGGCGCGGTCGTCGCCGGGAGCTCGATCACGTACAACGGCGGCGTCGTCCCGCCGACGAGCCAGGCGTTCCGCTGGACGGCCGCGACCGGCATGCAGAGCCTCGGCCACCTGCCGGGCAAGACGTACACCGTGGCCCTCGGCATCAGCGCCGACGGCTCGACGATCGTCGGGTACGACGCAGCCGGGGTCGTGTCCGTCGATTCGCTGGTCCCCACGCGTTGGACGGCCGCCACCGGCCTGACCGCCCTCCCGCTCCCGGCCGGCGCGATCAGCGGGACCGCCGACGAGGCCAGCGCGGACGGCTCCGCGATCGTCGGCACCGCTAACTACTCCGACGGGAGCCGCGCCGTCCTATGGGCGCCCGCGCTCGGGGCGGTCGACCTGAACGCGTACCTCACGCCCCGCGGCGTCGACCTCGACGGCTGGCGGTTGACCGGCGGGCTCGACGTCTCGGCCGACGGCAGCGCGATCCTCGTCTCGGCCGCCCGCGGCCCCGAGCAATCCGGTTACTTCCTCGTCACCGGCGTCCCCGAGCCGGCCGGCCTCGGCCTGCTGCTGGTGGCCGCTGTCCCCGCGCTCTGGCGGCGGCGGCGGGCGTTTGAGCGATGCCCGCGACACAGGACCCGGCGCGGCCCGCACGCCGTGTAGTTGGTCTTGGAAGTCCGTCCGGGCCGCCGCACCAGCTTTCGGTCGGTAGCAGAGACGCACTTCGAGACGGTGCTGACCGGCGGCGCCCTGCTCCTCGCGTTCCGGGCCCTGGGGCGAGGAAGACGCACAACCGAGGGGCTGCCGACCGGCAACCAGGCGACATCGTCGACCCCGCCGTCCCTACAGCAGCACCCAGCACGTCTCTGGCGCGCCGACCTCCATCTCGATTGCGGCGATCTGGGAGTGCACGTGCCCGTCCCGAGCACGTCGACGACCTCCCGGGACGCCCGCGCCTCGGCCCCGTCCGCGGCGGCGGCCGCCGCCCCGACCTCTACCACGTAACGGCCGTGCGCTTCGGGGACTACGTACTGGACGACCCGCCGCATCGGGAGCGGGAACAGGCGGTTCGCCAGCCGCTGGAACACGCCGGGCAGGTGGACGCTGCCGTCCGCGTGCAGCCGCCAGCCGGTGCACAGGTTGAGGGCAACGCACTTCACGCCCGCACCTCCGGCGTTGCCGGCACCGTCTCGACCTCGAACCCCCGCCCCCGCGCGCGCCGCCGCGGCCTCCAGTACCATGCCGGCGCGGCCAGCGCGACCGCGACCGCCCACAGCGGCCCTCCCAAGATGTGCCATTGAATCCCCGTCGGCGACAGGTGTTTGCCCCACCGGAATCCGGCCATGCCACGCACCGGCCCGGACACCGTCGCCGGCGCCGGCCGCGACACGCTCGTCGGCGGCGCGGGCAGCGACTACCTCCACTCGCACGACGGCCTCTTCGGCAACGACCGGATCGACGGCGACAACATGGACGGCTCGGGCGGGTTCGGGTCGTTCGACGTGGCCTACGTCGACCGCACGTGGATCTTCCAGGACAACGCTACGGGCGTTGAGAGCGTTACGGCGTGAGCCGCCGGTCGGACGGCGCCCTACCAGAGCACCCGGGGTCGGGCTCGCGGCGCGACTAGACCGGGCCACGCCCAGCTCAGCTGCAAGGGCCCAGCACGGCACTTCGAGGAGACGACGATCTGGCGCGGGAGCCGCAGACCGCGGTGTGCCCGGAAGACCTCCTAACCCGTTTGGGGGGAACACTCGTATCCCGAGCAGGCCCGTGTTTTTGCTTGACCGTGACGGCGTCGAAACTAAACTGCGGCGGCAACTCTGCGGGCCGATCACCCTTGCCGCGGATCGGCCCCTTTAGCGCGGTCAGCAAAAGGCAGCATTGACCACCGTCACGGCGCGAGCCGGGGGGCCCGATGCGCGATGTGAGCCTCGAACGGCCGCCTGTGGCCGACATCAATTCACTCCGTCGTCAACTCACTCCATCCTCGACGCGCCGCCGTACGGCATCGGTCATCCGACACGCGCGAACCCGCGTGCTGGGGCACCCCGCGTCGTGCCAGGCGGGTACGAGCGCGCAGCGGTAGCGCCTTGATTGGGCCGCCCGTATGAATCTCCGTCTCCTTTCCCGTAGCGAGGGGCTCGCCAACCAAAGTCGGGGGTGCCGGCGTGGAGGATCATGATGAATGAAATCACCGGGAAGATCACGCACAAGGAAACCGGACTGGGGGTCCGCGATTTGCTCGTAGTCCTTTACGACTTGGATCCCGACACGCGCCCCGAGGAGTCGGCGGTCGACGGTTCCTCGCCCCTCCCGACGGGGCTGAACGCCGGTACGGCCGGATTGTCTTCGCTCGGCGATCGGATCTGCTCCGTCGCCACCGACGACAAGGGCGAGTTCAGCTACAAGTTCGACGACGCCGAATTCAAGGTGCGCAACGAGCAGGAGAAGCGCCCGGACCTGCTGCTGATGGTCGCGGCCCCGGAGGAAGCCGGCCAGGATCCCACCTCGCGCGTTCTTCACGTGTCGCTCGCCGCGCGCCAGAATGCGGGCCGACTCGAGACGTTCCTGATCCGGATCTCCTCCGAGCAGTTGACGAAGGCCGGCATCCGGTTGCCGTCGCTCGACGCCGCCGACGGCGAGCCGGCCGAAAGCGTCCTGACCCGGCTGGCCTCGCTCGACGGCCGGCGGGACGCGGTGGATGCGGGGGTGGCCGACCTGATCCGAAGGCGGCTCGACAAGGACCGGGCCCGGACCGACAGGTTCCGGACGGAGTTTAAGCCGAAATTAATCCACGAGCTTTCGGGCGCGAGCGCGAGCCCGGCGAGCCCGGAACGCCTGGTGCTGCCGGGCCAGAGCGTTCTCGAAAAGAACGTCGCCGTCATCACGGGGGCGATCAACGCCGTGGTCAACGATCCGGCGGCGGCCAAGCGGGCCCCGCGCCGGGGGTACATCAGCCTCTCCGATCAACAGAGGGGGGAGTTGGAGCCGCTCCGCGACGCCGACGGGTTCATCGACGAGTCGGACGTCGCGAAGGTACTGAAATCAACTCCGCCGGCGGACGACGGGCAGAGCGGCAACTCGGCGGTCGTGCGGGAGGACCCCGTCGTCCAGTTCTGTCGGGACCTGTCGCGAAGGCAGAGGCGGGCCTCGGAACTCCTGGGCATTCCGACGGGCAACTCGGACGACGACTCGGACGATAGCGACGCCGAGGGGGAGGGCGGCGCGACCGTCCCCGCCGGCGACGACGCCCTCGGCGAGGAGGACGTGAAGCGCCACCTATCGCGGCTACTCAGCACCATGGCCTCGCCGGAGGAGCGCGTCGTCCACGGCCTGACGCCGCGGGCGAACAAGCGCGAGGTGCAGAAACAGATCCAACAACTGTCGCTGGAAAAGAGCCCGGCGGACACGCCCTCGTACTTCGATTTCCACAACCTCCAGATTGCGTTCGAGCACGTCTGGCAGGACGTGATCGACGAGGGCTTGGTCGACCTCGCCGAGAACGCGTTCGATAAGATCGTCGCCCTCGGGGGTGACCCGGCCTCGCTCGATTCCACGAGGAGCGTCGGGCAGGGCTTCGTCAAGCTCGGCAAGCGGGTCGCGAGGACGGTCAGGGACCACAGGGACGGCGCCGGCGTCGGGGATAGCTCGATTCGGTCGGGCGGCGTGAACGTCACCGACTCCTCCTGGGACGTCCGGGACCACCGCACTGGCTCGATCGGCGTGGCCGAGGACCTGCCCCAAGTCCTGACGGAATTGGAGCAGCGGATCAAGGAGCCATTCAACTTCACGATCTACGCGGCAAACTCCAGGGAACGGAGCATCAACTTCGGCATCCTGCTGACCTACAACCAGGAGTGGAAGCCCGAGGCGTACCAAGCGGGCGAACTGGTCAAGACCATCACGCTGGCCCCGAAGCAGACGCAGAAGATCAGCGTCACCAAGAAGGTCCACAAGAAGCGCTACCAGAAGGAGGTGGAGAACAACGTCCGGAGCTGGCGCGAGGAAGCGACCGTCACCGCGAGGGCCGAAGAGGAGATCGTGCGACGCGCGTCGGTCAAGACCAACTTCAACCTGTCCACCCAGCACACGTTCAGCGTCAAGGTCCCCGTGCTCGGGAACACCGACAACACGGTCACGACCAGCTTCACGCGGGACGCCGGTAGGTCTTCCGACGACATCAAGAAGTCCTTCCGCGAGGCCGTCTCGAAGTCGGCGCAGGAGTACAAGAACGAACGCTCCACCGAGGTCGTCACGGAGGACACCGAGGATCTCGAAGTCGTCGAGACGACCGAAATCACCAACCCGAATGACGAGATCGCGGTGACGTTCCTCTTCTACGAGCTGCAGCGCCGCTTCCGGGTTGCCGAATCGCTCCACAAGGTCACGCCGGTGATCCTCGTCGCTCAGGAGGTACCGCGGCCCGACCAGATCGACGGCGACTGGCTGCTGACGTACGACTGGATCCTGCGACGCGTGCTCTTGGACGACTCGTTCCTCCCGGCGTTGGATTACCTGTCCGAGAACGCGGCGGGCGACGAAGTGGCGCTCGCGCAGATGCGGGTCGGGATCAGAGCGCAGGCCGAGAAGGGCCAACCGCTTCGCGCCAGACAGGGCCGCCTGCAGGGCAGGCAGGCAACCCTGAAGGAGTACCTTCGACTACTTCAAAGCGCGGACCCTTTCGACGAGACCGAGCACCCACTGCGCAAGGAGTTCGGCAGGGACAAGGCGGCCGTGGAGGACGCGATCCGGGCCGTCGCGGACGAGCTCGACGAGGTAGCGGGCCAGATCGCGAAAGAGGCCGACGCCCTGAACGTGCTGGTCGGGGCGTACTCGGACGCGTTCAAGGAGCACGTGAACCACCTGACGCAGATCGCCAGGCTGCGCGTGCACGTCAAGCAGAACATCCTCTACTACATGCAGGCGATCTGGAACCACGAGCCGCCGGACCAGCGATTCTTCCGCCTCCACAACACCAAGACCCCGGTGTTGCGGAAGAAGCGCAAGAGGATACGGGTCGATTTCGGTGCGGTTCGTCCCGACCTGCTCGCGGCGAAGGCCCACAGGAGGCTCCCCGCGTTCGGCCCCTCGCCGGTGCGCACGTACGAGGTGGAGACGAGGTACGAACTGCACCCGGACTTCGACCCCCAGCTGCATTACGTGCCCCTGTCGCAGGTCGCCGACCTTGAAACGCTCCTGGGCTTCAAGGGCAACTACGCCGTGTTCCCGCTCAAGGAGTCCAACCCGCTGACGGACTACATGATGGCGCCCTACGTCGACCACGCCTTCAACGCGCTGGTGGACCCCGACGACCTCGGCAACTGGTCGCTCGACGAGTTCGCCGACTACGTGTGCTGCCTGCGCGATCAACTCAACGACGAGGATTTCGACCGGATCAAGGGCCAGCTCCAGGCGCAGTTCAAACGGCTGCTCGCGGCCAGCCGCCGCGCGGACGACATGGTCACAATCCCGTCGGGGTCGCTGTTGATTGAGGGCATCCCGGCGAAGTTTTCGCTTATCGAGGAGTACAAAGCGCGGCACCGGGCCGTCGACGTGAAGCGGGCCCAGGCGGAGGTGCGGAAGGTCGAGTTGGAGAACGTCCGGTATGCCGCCCGCGTACTCGGCGACGAGCTCGACGATCCGGACGTCGACAAGAAGGTCATCGTCGAGGGCGCGTCGGGCGTCGTACTTCCGACCGACGGCGACTAGGCACCCGGCCCCGGGGGAATGGAGTGACCGCGCGATGGGCGACGGCCCCGGCGACACGATGTGCTCCGACCCGCTCACCGAGGGACGGTTGTGTCATGCCCCGGGGGTGAGCCCGCCGCTCTCGGAGTCGGAACGGTTCACGCAGGCGATCGGGGACGTGAACGACGCCCAGAGGAGCGAGCGACTCCGGGCGTTGCTGCCGTCCGCCCAAGAGGTCGAGGCCGAACGACGCAGCCACGAAGCGGAGTTCGAGAAGCTCCTGCTCGACGCCGGCCTCACGGAAGCGGAGTTCTGGGTCGTCGTCGAGTATGCGGGGGAGCAGTTCGGCAGCGGCGTCCAGGTGTCCGAGCAGATGCTCGAAGACCGTATTCGGGCGCTGCGCCCAGCTCCGCTCCGGTTTCCCGGCACGGTCGAAGTTCGCCGCTACAACGTGGGCCTCGCGCCGCGGACGGAGATCACGGCTGAGTTCTTCCTGTCCGCGGCAGGGGAATGCTTGAAGCCCGAGAACTTCAAGGACTGTTTCGGCCAGGTGCTGAGCCTCGCGCTCGATTTCGTCCCCGTGATCGGGAACATCAAGGGTCTGATAGAGGCGTACACCGGACGGGACCTCATCACCGGCGATGAGATCCCCGACTGGGCGCGTTATCTCAACGTCGCGTTGGCCGTGCTGCCGGGGGCGGGCGCCGCGTGGAAGGCGATCCGCGCGGGCTTAGGCGCCGCCCGACGCGGTAGCGCGGCCGCCGCCAAAGCCTTGCTCCCGATCGCCATGACGATGGCCGTGGCCAGGACGGCGCCTGCCGAAACCATTCAACTGATCAAGAACGTCGCCGCCCTCGACGGGAACGCCTTACGGGCGGCCGCGAAGGAGGCGGAGAACGCCGGCGGGGCCGTCCTTGCCGCGAGCAAGGCGCAAGACGCCGCGGTTCGGCAGTTGAGCCGCGTTCTGCCGGCCGGCCAAGTTGCGGACCTCCAAAAGGCCGTAGCGCACAAAGCCCCGAAAGCGGTGGCACCCCCGGCCCCGGCGAGGCCCTCGATGCCTTTCACCCGGGGCGTGCCCGGGGCCGTGCCCGGTGCGGTGACCGGTGGCGGCGATGGCGGCGGACCCGCAAAGCGGCGGAAAGCAGCGCGGCGGCCCGCGAGACGCCCGAAAGCCCGAGTCGGGCCCAAGGGGCTGTCGGCTGCGGAGAAGACAAAGGCGTATCGGGACGTCGGGTTCGCCAGGCGCGAAATGCCGCGAGGGGACCAGTACAAGCCTTGGGGACGCTACCAAGTCAAGAAGTCGGGGAAGAAGTACGAGCAGTCGGCGAACCTCAAGGACGGTCGCGAGGTCAGGATCGACGACCTGGAGGTCGACAAGGCCGCACCCGAGGCACTCAATTTGGTCGACTATAAACACTCGAAAGAAGTGTCCGAGGTCCGGGACATCCTGAGGAAATCGAAGGGGAAATACGACGACGTCTTCTTCAGGGAACTCGAGAAGTCGGGACACTGGCGGGGGTTCGCGGACAAGATCGATCAGTTCCTCCGCCAAGCTCAGTTGATCCTCGAGAACCCGAAATCCCTGGGTAGGATCGTCATCCGGTGTAGCGACAGTCGTACTGCCCTCATTTACGAGTCGATCGTCGGCAGCCTGTACGGCAACATCTTCCAGAAGGTCGGCAGGAAGTTCGTCAAATCGGAAGCGCTCGAAAAGATAGTGGACGGGATCAAGGTCGAAATCGTGCCGTGACCGGTCCGCGAGCCAAATCGAGCCTGCACGCGCCAGCGAACCGCGTCAGGGACCGCCTCCGCAAGGCGAGCACGCCGCGCCCGGCGGCGACGCCGTCCTGAGCATGTCCCCGCGCGCGCTTGCGTAGCGGTCGGAACGCCAACAGCGCCGCACCCGCACCGCGGCCATCACCACGCACAGCACGAGCGACACGGCCGTCGCGGCGTTCGGCAGGATGCGGAGCACCCGCGTCACGTCGGGATTGTACCGCACTCCGGGCAGCGGTCGGGGGTCGCGCGGAGGTCGTACCCGCACGCCGGGCAGACGCGCGGGCGGTCGGGAGCGAGGACCCGCGTGACGCAGGCCCCGCACGTCCCGGTCGCCCGCACCCGCTCGATCGCGCGGACCAAGCTCCGGCCGCACGCCGGGCACAGCAGTCCGAGCCGCCGCTGCCGGCGCCGCGCGTGCCACAGCATCGCCGGGAGCGGGTGGGCGACCGCGAGCAGCACCAGCGCGACGCCGGCCGCGCGCCCGGCCCGCGGCCCCCACGCCTCCGCCCACCGCGCGACGGGGACGGCGGCCAGCATCGCCGCCGGCCCCCACCCGAGGAACAGGCCGTCCGGCCAGCGCGAGCCGCGGACGTACGCGTCGAACCGCCGGTCGAGTTCGGCGGTCGGGATCGGCACGTGGTCCGGGGTGCGGCTCACGCGGTCACCCCGGCACGCGGCCGCACTCGGGGCACCTCTGCGGCGTCGCTCGCAGGTCGTACCCGCACGCGGGGCAGAGGCCGGCCGCCGCCCGCCGGCGGCCGGCGAGGCGCCGCGCCCGTGACGCGGCCCACCACAGCGGCGGCAGCCCCGTCACCACCGCTGCCAGCCCGGCGGCCCACGCCGGCGCGCCCGCCGCCCGCCCGCGGACCACGCCGAACCGCGGCCGGCCGACGTACCGCCAGCTCGCCGGGCCGGTGCGGACCGCCGCGCCGTGCAAGGTCGTCAGCCACGGGCCGCGGGCGAAGAACCCGCCGGGGTCGGTCGCCCGCAGGTCCGACAGGTCGGGCTCACCCGGCCGGGCCGGGCGGCCGACGACGACCGACACGGCCCCGTCGCGGGCTTGGACCGCGAGGACGACGCCGGCCCGCTCGCCCGCCCACCCGCGGTGGCCGTCGCCGGCGGCCGCGAACCACACGAGCGCGGCCGCCGCCGCGCACATCAGGAGCGACAGCACGGTCGCGACGTTCAGGAGGATGCGGAGGAGGCGTCTCATCGGGTCACCGCGGCGGCCGCGCCCGCACCGGCTTGCGCGGGGGTTGCTCGTCGGGGACGACCAGGGTCGTCGTCGCGAACACGGGGGCCACGCCGTCCTTGCGGGCGGGCTCCGGGGCCGGCGCGCGCGGCGGCCGCGCCGCAGGCGTTGCCGCGGCGGGCACCGCCAACGGCGCCGCGGCCGCCGCCCCGACCGCGGGGGCGGCCAGCGTCGTGTCGTACCCCTGGGCGAGCGCAACCAGGTCCGCGAAATCGACCACCCCGTCCACGTTCAGGTCACCGGCCGCGACGCCGGCGGTCGTCGGCTGGTCGTACCGCTGGGCGAGGGTGACCAGGTCCGCGAAGTCGACCGACCCGTCGGCGTCGGCGTCGCCGGGCAGCGAGCCGAAGTAGAACACGTCGCCGGCGCCGAGCCCGGTGCGCGCGTTCGCCTTGAGGGCGACGCGGAGCCACCGCGACGTGATCGCGCCGTCGGCCCAGGTGATCGTGAGGCGGTCGCTCCCGCCGGCCCCGGCGCCGCGGCGGAGCGCGACCGCGAGCGGGGCGGGGGCGGGCGCCCACGCCGCCGGGTCGCCGGTCGTGCCGACGCGGAGGTCGAGGTCGGCCGCCGAGATCCGGCCGCCGCTGGCGACGAGCGCGAGGTCGATCATGACGCCGTTGATCCCGCGGGCGTACCCGCTAACGTTCGCCGCCGACGCCGCCTGCCCGGGGAGGAGCGCGGCCTTGTCCGCGGCGACGGCGGCGTCGTCGGCCGGGCCGGCGCCGGGGTCGTTCCCGTCGAGCGGCGAGTGGTTGTAGAACAGCCGCCGCCCGCGGACGTCGGACGGACCGGTGGGCAACGCGACGACCGTGATACCGGCCGGGGCGGCCGGGCCGGTCGCGGTGTTGTTCGCGGTGTTCCACGACGCGACCTGGCCGGCGGTGACCGCGGTCATCGCCCCGAACGAGACATGGATCTCTTCGGCCGGCGTGTCCGTCACGTCCGCATCGCCGGCCCCGCCGTTCCGCACCGCGTGGTACGTCACGAGGACGGTGCCGAGCGCCCACTGGGCGACGACCTGCCCGGCCGGGTTCCGCTGGGTCAGGACGGCCGTCGGGTACGCGTTCCCCGTCCCGATCGCCCTGAGCAGGCCGCGGGACGCGTCGGCGAGCGGGCCGGTCGCGACCAGCTCGTCGAACGCGACGCCCGCCGGGGCGCCGGTGGCGCCGCCGGCCGGGTCGGCGTACCCGAACCGGTACGAGTCGAGCGGGACCGTGACCGCGGGCAGGCCGCTGCCGCTCGGGAGGAACTGGAGGGTGACCGGCGGCGCGGCCGGGACGGCCGGGAGCGGGGCGGTCACGAGCCCGGGCGGGGCGGCCGGGCCGCTGCCGTTGTTCGTCTGCCGGTTCCACGACGTCGTGCCGGTCGACGTCGCGGCCGTCAACGCGCGGAACTCGAGGCCGAGCCGCTCGGTCGGGACACCGGCCCCGCCGCCGGCGATCGCGTCGGCCTCGATGCGGACGGTGCCGAGCACCCACGCGGCGACGACGTGCCCGGCCGCGTCGGCCTGGGTCAGCGTCGCGGTCGGGAAATAGGTCGCGGCGGCGACCGCCGCGAACAGGTCGGGCGAGGCGGCCGAGAGCCGGCCGGTCACGACCAAGTCGCGGAACTCGAGGCGGGACCCGGTCGTCGTCGTCAGGTACGCGGCGCCGAACTCGTACGAGTCGAGCGCGAGCGTGACCGCCGGCCCGCTGGTCGGTTGGAGCGTGAGCGTGACCGCCGGGTTGGCCGGCGGGGCGGGCAGGGGCGCGAGGGCCGCCCCGACCGGGGCGGCCGGGCCGGTCGCGAGTCCCCGCGTCCGGTCCCACGATTTGGCGTTCGTCGCGGTCGCCTCGGTCACGGCGCGGAAGCTGACGTGCAGCGTCTGGACCGGTACGCCGGCGGCACCGGCGCCGCTCGCGATCGTCGCCGCCGAAAGGCCAGCGCCGCCCATGACCCACTGGGCGATCGGGGCGCCGGCCGCGTCCCGCTGGGTGAGGACGGCCGTCGCGTACGGGGACGCGGTGTCGGCGGCCGCGACCGCGGCGAGGAACGCGGGCGACGCGCCGGCGAGCGGGGTCGTGACCGTCAGGTCGTCGAACGCGATGCGGCCGGCGCCCCCGCCCCCGGTTCCCGAGTCGAACGCGTTCGCAAACCCGAACGCGTACGACCCGATCGCGAGCGAAACCACGCTCCCCCCGGACTCAGCCGGCGGGATCAGGTCGAGCGTGACCGGCGCCGCGGCGGCCGACGGGAGCGGGACGAGGGTGACACCGGCCGGGGCCGCCGGCCCTGTCGGGGTGTTGTTCGCCGCGTTCCACGACGCGACCTGGCCGGCGGTGACCGCGGTCATCGCCCCGAACGAGACATGGATCTCTTCGGCCGGCGTGTCCGTCACGTCCGCATCGCCGGCCCCGCCGTTCCGCACCGCGTGGTACGTCACGAGGACGGTGCCGAGCGCCCACTGGGCGACGACCTGCCCGGCCGGGTTCCGCTGGGTCAGGACGGCCGTCGGGTACGCGTTCCCCGTCCCGATCGCCCTGAGCAGGCCGCGGGACGCGTCGGCGAGCGGGCCGGTCGCGACCAGCTCGTCGAACGCGACGCCCGCCGGGGCGCCGGTGGCGCCGCCGGCCGGGTCGGCGTACCCGAACCGGTACGAGTCGAGCGGGACCGTGACCGCGGGCAGGCCGCTGCCGCTCGGGAGGAACTGGAGGGTGACCGGCGGCGCGGCCGGGACGGCCGGGAGCGGGGCGGTCACGAGCCCGGGCGGGGCGGCCGGGCCGCTGCCGTTGTTCGTCTGCCGGTTCCACGACGTCGCGCCCGTCGACGTCGCGGCCGTCGCCGCACGGAAGGTCAGGCCGAGCCGCTCGGTCGGGACACCGGCGGCGTCGGCGGTGACCGCGTCGCTCGCCACGCGAACCGTCCCGAGCACCCACGCGGCGACGACCCGGCCCGCCGCGTCGGCCTGGGTCAGCGTCGCAGTCGGGAAATAGGTCGCGGCGGCGAGGGCGGCGAACAGGCCGGGCGAGGCGGCCGATAGCCGGGTGGTCACGGCCAGTTCTCGGAAATCGATGGCGGTCGCCGACGCCGGTCGCACGGCGCCGAACTCGTACGAGTCGAGCGCGAGCGTGACCGCCGGCCCGCTGGTCGGCTGGAGCGTGAGCGTCAGGGGCGGTGCGGCCGGGGGGACCGGAAGAGGCGCGAGGGTCACCCCGACCGGGGCGGCCGGGCCGGTCGCGTTGCCGCGGACCGCGTCCCATGACCGGGTGCTCGCGGCGGTCGCCTCGGTCAGCGCGCGGAAGCCGACGTGCAGCGTCTGGGCCGGCACACCCGCGGCGGCGTCGCCGCCGCCGCCGCCGCCGCCGCCGTTCGACACCACCCCGGCCGCCAGGTTGACGCCGCCCATCACCCACTGGGCGACCGCGGCGCCGGCCGCGTCCCGCTGGGTGAGGACGGCCGTCGCGTACGGGGACACGGTGTCGGCGGCCGCGACCGCGGCGAGGAACGCGGGCGACACGCTGGCGAGCGGGGTCGTGACCGTCAGGTCGTCGAACGCGATGCGGCCGGCGCCCCCGCCCCCGGTTCCCGAGTCGAACGCGTTCGCAAACCCGAACGCGTACGACCCGACGGCGAGCGAGACCGCCGTCGCCGAACCGCCGGCCGGCGGGATCAGGTCGAGCGTCGCGTACGGCGTTGCCGCGAGGAGAACCCGGTTCTCGAGCGGATGGAGTACGAGGTGCGGCCGCGACCGCCGGGGCGTCGCGCGTCCCCGAGTGAGCGAACGGGAAGTCGAAGACCGGTACGCCATGGGCCCGCTCCTTTATGTCAGATGGGGGAAGTTCGCTGCCGAGAACGACCGGTGGCCGGTGACAGGCTAGTTGCCCGAGCAAGTCGACGCAATAGCGGCCCGCGACTCGTCAAACGTGCGACGAGGGTATGATTTGGGGCCTAAGCGGGCCCGGTGCGGGTGAGACGAATGGTGCCCGCCGGGCTCCGGGGCCCCCCGGCGCGAGCACCGGCACAACCTTTCCAACGGGACGCCATGCCGAACGTCGATAAGCAGCGGCCGACGCCCCGCGTCCTCGTCGTTGTCGACGACCCGGACACCCTGGCCCTGCTCGGGCGGTTCCTGTCCCAAGTCGGGGCCGACGCCGTCCCCGCGGCCACGTGCGCCGCGGCCCGCGCGGCGGCCGGCCGCGAGCGGTTCACGGTCGCGGTCGTCGGCTCGATCGTGCCGGACGTCGGGTTTAACCGCGAGCAGCGAATGGGTGACGGTGTTCATGAGTGCGGGAGCGTCAGCTCTCCCCCCACCCGGAAGATCGACCGGCGCATGGCCGCGGATCGGGTGCGCACTGGCCGCCGTCCCGGACGCGATCGTGGGGCGCAGGCACCCGCCGTGCCGGGAATGCGCCGGTGTCGACTGGCCCGTGACCGGGCCGCCGCACCTGCCGGCGTGCGGCACGAACAGGCTAAGGATATTCGACTCGGTGGAACCCGCCCGCTCCGCAGGCCGCCCTGACAACCAAGGCCCCGAGAGTGACCGGGGGCGGTCGTGCGCTCGCGGGCCTCGTGGCCGAGCCGCACGACGACACCCGCACTATGACGGGCCAGATCTTGGCCCAGATGGGCCACCGGTGCGTCGCGGCCGCGACGTGCACCGACCGCGGCGGTCGCGACGACGAGGACGGCCAAGCCGAGCGGCGACAGCCCTTCCCCACGACGACCGGCGCGTCGGGGTCGGGATTGACGACCAGCACCCGCGGCCGCGGCGGCGGAGCCGTGGGCCGTCCGGTGACGGGCCGGTCGGGCGGGCCCGGCAGGCGCGGCTGGGCGTGTCGCGTGCGGGGTAGATCGGGAGAATCGCCTCCGAGGGTCACCGCCGCAACTTGCTGCGGGACCCCTCGGCCCGCGTTCGGAAGGGAGCAGGATCTTGTCAGGCGGCTCGGGGCGTCCGAATGCCCCCGTGCGCGGGGGGCCGGACCCGCCGCGGGTGGCGTCAGCCCCGGCCCGCTTAGAGGACGTCCGCGAGCGCGTGGTACGCCCGCCGGCCGACGCGGCGGGACCGGATCAGCCCGGCCGCCCGGAGCGCGCGCAGCCGGGCGGCGACGGTCGGCCCGGTCACGCGCAGCGCCCGGCACAGGTGCGACGTGTACATCTCGCCCCGGTCGGCCAGCAGTTGCAGGATCCCGTGGGCGAACCGGTCGTCGGCGGGCGAAAAGTCATGCGGCCCCGGCCCAGCGGACGGCGTCGGCGGGTTGTCGGCGGCCGGCGGCGGCGACGGGACGTCGGGTTCGCGGTCGTGGTGCTCGGGCATCGGTGCGCTCCCTCGGCGGCGGCACTGGGCGTGGCGGACGGCGGCGGCGGCGGCGGCGGCCGGGGTCACTCGCCCTCGAACCGCTCGACCGTCACGCTGGTCGGCGGCGGGGTGGCGGCCGTGTGGAGGGACGGCACCGACGCGCGAGCGCGGTCGAACGTCACCCGGACCTGGACGACCGGGTCGGCGCCGGCGACGGTCGACCCGAACAGCAGGGCGCCGTTGACGGTGAGGCGGGCGCCGGTCACGCCGCCGGCCCCGCGGACGACGCGGCCGCCGACGTACGTCAGGCCGTCGGCCTGGAGCGTGGCGTTGCTGGCGCGGAAGCTGAGGTCCTGGTCGGACACGATCGCCGGGAACCCGGCGGCGGGGGTGACGCGGACGTTGGCGCCCTGGACGCGGACCTGGCCGGCGACGGCGACGAGCGTGCCGTTGACGGTCACGTTGTTCCCGACCGCCAGGTGGCCGGCGGTGTAGTAGACGCCGGCCGGGTTCAGCGCGGTCGGGCCGCGGGTCTGGTTGTCGCCCAGCCCGCCGGGCGGGAGCAGCTCGGCGACGCCGGGGACGCCGTTGTGGACGTACGTCGCGTAGTGGTTGACCTGGGACGCCCCGGGGACGGCCGGCGCCGGGCGGCCGTCCAGCCCCTGCGCGCGGCCGGTCGGCGGCGTGCCGCCGACCGTCGGGGCGTAGATCGACCCGTCGACGTGCCCGTGGTTGGTCACCGCGGTCCGCGACATCACGTCCCCGGTGACCGCGGCGCCGGCCGGGATCGTGACCGCCGCGTTCGCGAGCACCGCGTAGCCGTAGTAATTCACGTCGACCGTCGCCGCCAGCCGCCGCTCGACGCCGGACGCGGCCCGGCCGGCCGCGCGGACGCGGTACCGGGTCGCGGACAGGCGGCTGATCGCGAGGTCGAACGTGCCGGCCGTATCCGGGCCGAGCGTGAGGCCGGTGCGCGTGTACGGCGCGCCGTCCGGCGGCGGGGCGGCGAGCGCGGCGACGCCGACCGGGCACCTGGCCGGGTCGTGGACGTTCTGGAGGTAGTAGAGGCCGAGGTTGACCCCCGACTCGGCCAGCGCGTCGGCCTGGAGCGCCTGCTCGTGCGTCGCCGACCCCTGCGCCTGGAGCGCGTTGCTGGCCAGGATCGCCATGCCGAGGACGGACGCGACCGCGACGACGCACAGGACGGCCATCAGCGCGATGCCGCGGCGGCGGCGGCGGCGAGCCGGGTCACGCCGGGAGGCCGTCGGCCGCGCGACGTCGCGCGCACGGGCAGCAGGTTCGATGTCGGTCGCCGGCGCCATCGCGCGGCCCTCCGTTCGCTCCCCCGAGGGTGAGTTGTCCGGCGCGGGGCGGCGGTCGCCCCGCGCGTCGTCTCCCAGGATCGGCACGAACGCGCCCGTGCCTTAACCCATTCTTATTCGTGCGGCCTGGTGTGCCGTGCCCCGTTTTCCGTCGGCGCGTGGCGCGCCGGACGGTTCCGCCGAAAACGACTACCCCTCGCGCGACGGTTAGGTCGCGCGAGGGGCGGCGGGGAAGTCGAATTTTGGGGCAGGCGGTGCCGCCCGGGCCGTCAGGCGGCCTTGGTGCCGAAGTCGGCGAAGTCCTGGGCGGCGGCGGCTTCGCTGGCGTCGAGGGGGAACGAGGAGGACGCGGGCGGCGCGGGGCGCTTGGCGGCCGCGGGGGCCTTGGCGGCCGG